>ERZ1370068.9128-contig-7929_pt1 | contig 40485 bp, 45 predicted proteins | sample MGYA00561227_ERZ1370068 | MGnify/ENA primary metagenome ERZ1370068 (study PRJEB38410, sample SAMEA6850437) | metagenome | study: Metagenomic assessment of the ecological functions of the soil: analysis of the soil microbiota associated with the... | reverse complement strand
CGGCGGCAACGCGGTGGCGTCTTCGGCTTCATCGGTCGGCCTTCGGTGCGGGAAGGTGGTACGCGACGGCCGGAACGGCCGCCGGCGGCGGAGAGTACCGCCTCACCTCGCCCGCGCTGCAACGAGCCATGGCGGCGGCCGTCTACGCGGCGAGGATGCGCAGCATCTGCCCCGGATAGATCTTGTCGGTAGCTTCCAGCATGGGCGTGTCGGGCCTCTGAAGATCAGCGGGTACTTCTGTTCGAGTCGCCGTAGAGCATCTTCGATGATCTTCGAGAGGTTGTCGCCCTTCTCCACCGTAGAACTGCGCCTCGGCGCTCGACCTGCTCGACGAGGATGTTCTCCCTCGACGTGCTCGACCCCGGCGACGTTGCCGCAGCAGAGGATGATCTTCCCTTGCGTCGCTTGGTCCGGCACGCTGCCGGCCGACCTTCACGCTGCCGCTCGCCCCGGTCGAAGGTGATGGTGATACCGACGGTCGCGAGGTTCTGGACCTTGATGTAGCCGAGGATCGCGTCGGCCGCGGCCGTTGCCGCTGCCGGCGGGATCCGCTGCGCCGGCGCTGCCGCCGGCGCGCGCCTGCGCCTCAGCTCTTCCCGAAGAGCTCTCGCCCGCGCTTCTGATGAAGGTCAGCAGACTCTGACGATCCGTCCTCCTTCTCGTGAAGCGTCGTCGGTCGATCGGACGCGTATCGCCCGAGCGCGCTTGCCGGTCAAGGCAGCGCGCGTGTCCTGACCATGCGTGGTCACCGAGGACTACGCCCTGAGACACCTACCGTTGCACCGACCGAATCGAATCGTCAGGACGCGTCGCTCCACGACGCAGGAGGACACGATGGCAGGTCATGCGCGCAGCCCACGCCTCGTCTGTTGTGCCATAGCCTTGCCGCGCTGGCCACCGCTCAGGCGTAGCAGTGGCATCACAGCGCCGAGGAGGCCGGCAAGCGAGATCGACGCCGCCGCAGCGAGCGGCGAAAGGACGCGACCGCCGAGATGCCGCGAAGAAGGCGTCGGATGCAGCCGCGAGCGCGCGGTCAGGCGATGAAGGATGCCGCCAGCGACGCGGACGGCTCTCGAAGGAGGCGGCGCCGGATCGCGCCGCGGCGCGCGCCAAGGAAGGGCACCGATGCCGCGACAAGGCGGCGAGCGTCGGCGCAGGCGGAGAAGGCCGCCGAAGCGGCCGCCGTTGCGAACGCTGCGCGCCGGAACGCCGTCGAGGCTGGCCGGCCGCGGCGCACGCCGGCGGTGGCGACGCCCGCGCCGTAACCGCGAGCGAGGCGCCTCGCGCTCGCCAGCGTCAGGCGGGTGTGGCGCGACGATAGCGTCGCGATCGGCGCGCGTTGGCGCCGTCGTCAATGACCGGTCATCCGAGGCTCGACCATCGGTACGGCCGGGCGCAGAAGCCGATGTCGCTCGGCTGCTTCCTGGGGCCCTCGCTTGCGTGTGCCTCGCCACTGGGTAGCGAGCTCTGCGAAGACGTGCGAAGCTGACCGAAACCCCGGATTGGGTGCGTTGCCTCGACATGCGGGCGAACAAGAGAGCTGCGTTTGGCCACGGCGGCGGTGCGCTGATCAGTGGCACACGCCTCCTACGAGCAGGCTGCCTCCCGGCGCGCGGTGCCCGTGATGAGCTGCCAGTCTCGATCGGGTGCTGTTCAATGCGCAGCACCGACCGTCGCGTCCCTTCGACCAGCGCGTGGCCACGGCGCGCGGTTCGCGACCGTGCGTGGCCGTCGCGATCCGACGTCCGGCGGAGCGCGCAGCCAGCCGAGAAAGTGGTGCGATACATACCAGGCAGAAATGCCGGTCTTGCGGCTGATCCGCCGGAAACCGCCGCCGCCACGGCGCGCTGGACGCCGGCTCGTGCCAAGCGCAAGGCGCGTCGATCCACTCCTTCCGTCTGCGCGACACGACGTCTCCCTTCTCAGTGCACACACCTCCTGCCCGCAAACGCTCCCACCCGCCGTGTCTCCGGCAATGCGACTCGCCACTCGCCTCACCGATCACTTCGGTCCAACCTGTTACCCATGGCGTGTCTGCAGTGTCGCAGGCAACCCCACGTGCCCTGCGACCGAACCGCCGCTTGACAAACTCAGAAGGTCGCGGTATCAAGATGTCGTCGAACCCATGCCTCGCCGAGCTCCACAAACTCTCTCTCCCATTGCCGAACGCCCGGGTGCGGGCGGCTGGCGGAAGACGCCGGCGGAAGCCCGCCGGGGCCCAGCGGGCCGGGCTCCCGCACGTCGCCCGCCAAGCCTTCCGGATGCTGCCCGCCCACGTCACGCTGCGCCTCCGGGCCGATCTCCCGTCGCTCCGCACCCTCCGCGTCGTGCGCGAGATCGAGCGGACCTTCGCCGCCGGCTGCGCGCGTCCTGACTTTCGGCTCGTGCACTACTCGCTGCAGGGCAACCATGCCCATCTCATCGTCGAGGCGCACGACCGCGACGCGCCTCGGGCGCGGCATGATGGCGATCGGCGCGCGGCTCGCGCGGGCCGTGAACCGCGTGGCCGACCGAACCGGGCGCGTGGTGGCCGATCGCTATCACGCGCGCCTCCTGCCGACGCCGAAGGAGGTGCGACACGCCCTCCGCTACGTGCTGCTGAACGCGCGCCGGCACGCGGTGAAGGCGACGCCGCGCTCGGGCGCGCCGTGCGGCTCGACCCGGCGTCCTCCCGCGCGGTGGTTCGATGGGTGGAAGCGCGGCGTACCGGACACGGACGAGGTGACGCGCCCGCGGCTGCGGAACGGCCCGGCCGTCGCGCGCGCGCGGACATGGTTGCTCGGAGTGGGCTGGCGCCGTCACGGACTGCTCGATCCCGCGGATCGTGCCTGGCAACCGAGGATCCCGGGGGCGGCCGGCGAGCTCGAGCGTGAGGCGGCACGCCGTGGCGGACGCGCGGCGCCGGGTCCCCGCTACCGCTGCGCCCGCCTCACACCCGCCGGAACTCGGCAGCGTCACCCGGGCGCGACCGCCACGAACACCACCTCGACCGGGAGATCGATCGCGAGCGCGTCCGGCGCGCAATCGACCATCTGCGACTGACCAGGCGGACGCCCTCCTCCATCTCGATCACGACCGGCGCGTACGGCGCGTCGGCGGCGAAGGCGGGGTGCATGGCGCGCGCGGCGACCGTCCACGTGAAGACGCGGCCGCGGCCGCTCGAGCGCGCCCACGACCACGCGGACGCTGCCGCAGCGCGCGCAGATCTCGCGCGGCACGTGGCGCCAGGCGCCGCAGGCGTCGCAGCGCTGGAAGCGCAGCTCGCCCTTCCGGCACCACGTCGTAGAACTCCTGCGTCAGACCCTGCGAGCGCCGGCAGCGGTCGCGGCATCGTCGCGCGGTCGGCTCGTGTCGCTCATGGCTCGGGTCCTTCTCAGCGCCGCAGGATGGCGATGCTGCCGTCGCCGAAGTCGCCCCATCCGGTGACGACGCCGATCTCGGCGTCCGCGACCTGGCGCTCGCCGGCCGTCGCCGCGCAGCTGCCGCACGGCCTCGGTGATGTGGCTCATGCCGAGCACGTGCGCCTCCGAGAGCAGGCCGCCGTGGGTGTTCACCGGCAGCGCGCCGCCGAGCTCGATCGTGCCGCCCTCGACGAACGACCCGCCCTCGCCGCGGCCGCAGAAGCCGGTCTCCTCGAGCTGCTGCAGCACCTCGAACGTGAAGCAGTCGTAGATCTCGGCGAAGTCGACGTCGGCGGGCGTGATGCCCGCCATCGCGAACGCGCGCGGCGCGGCGATCGTGAGCCCGGTCTCGAAGAGGTCGGCGCGATTGGTGATCTCGTCGGCGGGATACGGCTGCGCCGCCGCGACGCCCATGATGATACACCGGCGGCTGTCGCGAGATCGCGCGCGCGCTCGGCCGTCGTCACGACGACGGCCGCCGCGCCGTCGGTCTCGAGGCAGCAGTCGAAGAGCCGGTACGGCGCCGTGATCATCGGCGACGCGAGATAGCGCGTCGAGCGTGAGCGGCTTGTCCTTCATGACCGCGCCCGGGTTCAGCTGCGCGTGCTTCCGCATCGCGATCGCGATCGCGCCGAGCTGCTCGGGCGTCGTCCCGAACTCGTGCATGTGGCGGCGCGCGATCAGCGCGTACCACTGCGGCGGCGCGCGTCGAGGCCGTACGGGCATGTAGTAGTCGCGCGCGATGGCGCCGCCCGGGAGCGACGCCACGTCCATGCGCGACGGTCTCGCGCGCGCGCCGGCCCGAGTAGCCGTTCCAGCCCGCCGGCAGGAGCACGTAGTCGGCGACCCGCCGTCACGACCGCGGCGGCCGCCGCCTGCAACGACGCGCACCGGCGCCGCGCCGCCCATGTGCACGGTCGCCGCGAAGCGCAGGCTCGCGATCCCGAGGTTCGCCGCCATCTCCTCGGCGCTGCCGAGGTTCGGAAACGGCATGACGCCGTCGACCTGCTGCGGCGTGAGGCCCGGCGTCCGCGAGCGCGCGCAGTGACGCCTGCGAGCTGGATGCCGAGCTGGCTCTTCCCCGACCCGGGCGCGCGGCAATACGCGCGTCTCGCCGATGCCGACGATGCAGGCCCGATCCGAGAGCGACGGTCGTCATGGCTGGCCCAGTACCTGATCACCCTCCGCGCCACGGGGCGAGCCGCGAAGAGAGTCGTTGTGGTGCGACCGCCGTCGCGAGGCGCGCCTGGTGTGTCGCCCACACCGCGCCCTCGCGACGCCGACGCAGCACGGGCGTCGCCGGTGCACCGACCCAGGAACCACCGACCGAGCGATCAGCCGCGAGCGCTCGATGAGCGCGGTCAGTCACGGGTTCACCAGGTGGAGGTCGAAACCCGCCTCGAAGCGCGCGCTGGCGTCTCGGGAGGCCGAGCCCGTGAGCGCCACGAGCGTCATGTGACGCCCGCGATCTCGCCGGCGCGGATGCGGCGCGCCACCTCGCAGTCCGTCGATGCCGGGCAGGCCGACGTCGATGAGCGCGATCTCGGGAGGCACTGTCGAGGGCGGTCGCGAGCCCGGCGACGCCGTCGCATCCCGAACGCACGCGATGTGCCCCCGAGCTCGAGGAGCTCGCAGAGCGCCAGGCGGGCGTCGTCGTTAGTCCTCGACCACCAGCACGTCGCGGCCGGCTGCCGATCGCGCGGAGCCGGCACGGCGCGGTGCTGGTCACCGCCGGCGCGGGGATCGCGGGGAGCCGACGACGAGCTCGCGCTGCCCTGCCCGGTCCGGGCTCGCCGCTTCGCGCCGCCGCCGTGCAGCTCGGCGAGCCGCCGCACCAGCGTGAGCCCGGATCCCGAGGCCGCCCGGCTGCGCGGTCGAGCGGCGCGGTCGCCCTGCACGAAGAGCTCGAACACCCGCCGGATCGAGCGCGGGGACATGCCGATGCCGTCGTCGCGTACCCGCAGCACCGCCAGACGCCGTCCTCGCGCGCGACGCTCACGCGTGATCGTCCCGCCCTCCGGCGTGTACTTCGATCGCGTTGCCGACGAGGTTGACGATCGATCTGCTCGAGCCGGGTCACGTCGCCGCTGACCCAGGCGGGCGTGAGCTCGCGGAGAATCGCGGATGCCGCCCGACGTACCGATCGTGCCGAGCGCCGTGCGCGACGCCCGGCGAGGTCGACGGGCTGGCGGTCGAGGACGATCTTGCCCGGTGATCACGCGGCCGGCGTCGAGGCAGGTCGTCGGTCAGACGCGCGAGGTGCGCGGTCTGGCGCGCGATGATCTGCCGGGCGCGGGCTCCCGGTCTCCGGCGTCGCCCGCATGCTCGAGGAGCGCCGACGGCGTTGGCGATCGCGCCCGAGCGGGTTCGCGAGCTCGTGTCCGAGCATCGCGAGGAACTCGTCCTGGCGCGATTGGCGGCCTCGGCCGGCGGCGCGCGCCTGCTGCTCGCGTGCGAGCGGCTCGCTCGCGCTCGCGCTCGCACGCGCGCGCGCCTCCGCCAGCGCGCCCGCCAGCGGCCTCACCGACCTGCCGGATCTCGGCGATCCGGTCGCGGGGATCGCGAGCGCGCTCGCGGCATTGAGAGCGGCTGCGGCCCGCCCGAGGTCGGCGATCGGCACCGACGATGCTGCGCGACGATCAGCGCGACGCCGCCATCACGCCGATCACGATCGAGAGCACGAAGCCGCTGCCGAAGGTCGCAGCGCCGAGCGCCACACCGCCCCGTCGACCGCGCTCACCGGGACGCTCGGTCGCGATCGTCCAGCCGACGCTCTCACCCGGCTGTAGGTGGTACACGATCGCCCCTCGATGCGCGATCGTCAGGCCCCGCAGCCTTCGTCCGCGGGCTGTGCCATCAGCGCCACGACGCTCGGCGCGCCGGCCTTCCCGAGGTTCCCCGTGGCCCGCGAGCGCGACCCGCTGCTTGCCGGCGGCGTCGAAGATCGAGATCACCCAATCGGCCGGCACGTGCTGGCGCTCCAGGATGCAGCGAGAATCGCGTCCGGCTCGACCAATGCCACCAGGACGTAAAGCGGAGCGCGCCGTCCGCGGTATGACCGGCACCTCGCACACTGAAGTGGAACGAGCTGGCGCGGTCTCGTCGGGATCCGCGTCAGGTTGCCGATCACGGGACCGCGTGCGCGCACGCGCCGCCGGCCTCCGTGGTCGTCGAGCGACGGGAGCGGCGCGCCGAACGGCACTGCCGGTGTCCAGCCGCGGCGCTCCCGACCGGGATCGACGCGAGGGCGATCGCGCCAGTGCGGCTGCGGTCGTCATCACGCGCTCGAGGCGGCGGTGCAGCCCGGCGAGATCGCCGGCGTCGAGGGTCAGGCGAGGTCGCGGCCGCTCTACCACCGAGACCGAGCGTCGGAGCCTCGGCATCGACGGCGGCGCGCGAGCGCGCGCGTGAGCTCGATGCCCGGTCCGGGCCGCCTCGCCCGCTGCCGGTTCGATCAAGGTCCAGAGTCCGAGCCCGGCGATGACCGGCGATCGGGAACAGCGCCGCCGCCGCGAGGAGAAGAGAGCCGGCGACGCGCAAGAAGCCTCGCTGGGGGCCCCATCGCGGGCTCTCGCGCCAGACGGCGGCGCTCGTCCCGCCAGTCATCGCCGCTGCGGCTGGGTCGCCACCGCATGTGACGCCGATTGGGCCGGGCAGCGTGGGTCAGCGCGATCGTGCGCTCCAGCCAACCACTCGCCTCCCGGGATTCTCCCCACACTGGCGCTCGTACGAGTCGTTCGGCCTCTGAACGCCGCCGCCACGCGGCCTGCCACAGCTCGTCACGGCAGACGTCGTCGTCTGCCTGATCCGTCGATCGACGACGCGCGCTCCCCGTCCGTCTTCGAGCGCCCGCGTACTTCACCACTCGGCCGTCAGAAGACGACACCGCTCGGCGCCTCGTCGCAGACGCTCGGTGGCGAATCCTCGAAGGCCGCGATCAGGTGCGGATCTCCTCCTCGCCGTGCACCGCTCGAGAGAGATCTTCACGTGCGCTTTCACCACCCCGGCACTTCGGAGCAGGCGGTCGGTGAAATCGCCGCCGCACAACCTGGTGGTCGGCGGCAGAGCGCGCCTGGAGCGATCCACGACCGGGGCCGGACTGAACGACAGGGCTGAAAGATCGGCCGGCGCTTGCCTGCCTCGCACACGCGAGGCCGGCGTCGTCGCAGCAGGCGCTTGCAACGCCGTCATCAAGGTCCGGCTGGACAGCCGCGAGGTCGGCGGGACGCCAGCGCGCGCGGAGCTCGGGCGATGCGTGGCGAGCTGCAGCCGCCGCTGAGATCGGGTTGCCGCCGTGGTGGTCCTGGCCAGCAGCATCGCTGCGTCGCCGGGTGCAGTCGCTCGGCGTCGGCGAGCGCCAGGGACAGACAGCGCGCCGGCCGCAGACGACTCCCAGAGCGGCAGTGGCAGCCCGCCTGAAATGTTTTTGCTGAGGGGCACAGTGAGATTCGGCGCGACCCCGTAGCACCTGCGCGCCGCCGGAGCCTGCAGCGGAGCCGGTCACCACACCCCGCCGAAGACGAGCACGACGCCGCAGGGCCGAGACGCGGCGGAGCTCGGCGAGAAGTCCCGCGCTGGCTGGGCGTGGATCGTCCGCCGGCAGCGGCTCGACTGATCCCGCCGCGAGCGGGCGCCGTGATGCGCTCACGACGATCGTCGGTCGCGAGGTCGCTGAAGGGCGCGATCAGACGACGGCGGCGACGCGCGCGGGAATGCCGCCTCGAGCCCGACGGCGACTTCGGGAACGCGCTGGCGCCTCCGTCCACTGCGGTGCTCATGGACGCCGCGGTCGCCGCCCATCCCGGCAGGTAGGCGCCTCGAACTTTTGAGGGCTCAGGTCGTGGCGCCGAAAGGCGCGCCGCGCCAGCCGAGCGGGGCGAAGAACGTCGCCTCCGAGCCCAGTGCCGTGAAGGCGTCACCGCCTCTGCGGCGACGGCACGTCAGTTTCTCGACCAGCGCCTCGGCGAGATCGGATCGCTTCGGCTCAGTATTCACTGCGAGGGAGATAGGCCGTGCCGCGCTCGAGCTGCGCCGCGACCGCCGCCACCACGGCGGGTGCGCGTGTGCCGAGCAAGAGCATGCCCTGAGCCGAGCAGGTAGTCGATCGGCCCTCGCGCGCATGCACGTCCGCGCCGTGAGATCGTTTCTCGCAGCGCTGCGTCGCAGACCACTGAACGCACACTTGGGCGCGCGCTCGACGCGAAACCGGACCCCGGGCTCGGCAGGAGTCGCCGGGCGGTCGTGCGAGCAGCTCGACCTTCGCGCGGCTGCCAGCCTGAGGCGCAAGGCGGCAAGAGTGCAGACAGGCCAAGCGGGGGGTCTCGGCCTGCCATCGCGCCTTTCCGGGCTGAAAGAGATCGAGGTTGTGCCGAGGAGTGGCGAACGCCGCGTGCGGTTATCGCGGATCACTCGCCGGCGGGGAATCCGCGATGTCGTCCGCTGCGGTTTAGACGGGACGCGCGTGGTTCGGTCGGGATCGGCCGCCTCGTCGCCACGCCCGCAGTGGCGTGATCGCGCCGGTTGCAAATGGACATGCGGGAGTCTCGAAGTGCGGCATATTAGATCGCCGCTGGTGATCGGCTGCATCGATCCGCGATCAAAACCGGCGCCGAAGAACATCGTCGCGTGCACCCGAACGCGCCGTGGTCGTGGCGCGTCGCTTCGGACCGCGATGGGGCGCGATCGGCACTGCGGTTCAGCTCACTCGAGTTGTGCCTGCGCAGCAGATCGCCGTGCGCTGATCGCAGATGAACTGAAAAACGCCCAGCTCGAAGACTCGCGCGGAAGCCGCGGCGATCAGCTCCACGTAGGACGCCATGACCTTCGTCGGGTCGCGGATGGAGAGTCCGCACGATGCACCGCCGGGATACGCGTGACAGCAGGGCCTCCAGGTGCTTCAGGTGGACGGGATACTTGAGCACCCAGCTGCCGCGGGTCGGCCCTGCCAGAGGAGACCGGAGCAGATCGGCGGTGTCGGCAGGTAGGTCTCAGAGATGGCGCCCGCTCCTCGCACTCAGGCCGGTACGACGGCACTGGTCGCGTCTCACCTCGAAGGAGTCGTCTGTGAAGCTCTGCGCGAGGAAGTGCCGGCATTCCTCCGCGAGATCCGGCGCCATCAGATGGATCTTTCCGGAGGCCGGGGTCGAAGCTGTACATCGCCTCGATCTCGGCGGTCGCGGTCCTGATAGTCGGCTCTCGTGTTCCAACGTGCGCGCGCGGCGGCTGCGGGCCGCAGGCGCGCTGCGAGCCAATACTCGGAGGACCCGGCAGCTCCGGATCCTGGGCGAGCAAGTGGTGGAGCGCGGTGCTTCCGGTCCGCACCAACCCGAGCACGATGATCGGACGGCGAATCGCCGCCGCGGCTTGCTCGACGCCTGGCGTTCGCGAGCTGCGCCTGCTGAAGCGCAAGCGGGTCGTCAGCAGCTGGACCAGGTTCGCGCGGGTCGCCGCGTGCCCGGCGGTCGTGCAGCTTGGCCCCGCGATCGTAGGCGTCGAGCAGAGACGCCGAGCGCCTCCGCGATAGGACGGATCGCCGAAATCGTACGTACGCCGGCCGCGCGCACGGCTTCGTCGTAGAGCGCGTCCGCGGACGCACGGAACGAGGGTCGCGTCATGCGGCCCCCGTAGCAGATCTCGCGGCCTCGACCGCGACGCGGCTCTTTGACGGCACGATCGCCACGCGGATGGAGCGACGCATCGTCATGGTGGATCTCTTCGGCATCCATCACTACGCCCTCGTCGCGCGTGCTCGTGCTGGCGGCGCGGTCGCCGTCCTGATCAGAGCGGCGCCGTCACCCGGCTGAGATAGGCCGGCGTCGGCCGCGTCGAGGTCGGGAGTCAGCGCTGCACGCACCGTCGCGTGGTACGCGTCGACCCAGGCGCGCTCGCCGCCGTGAGATCTCGGTCGCGATCGAGCGGCGATCGAGCGGGCGCCAGGGTCAGGTCTCGAAACCAGGCGTCCGGAGCTCGGCGCCCAGGCGGCTGCGGATCGAGCTCCTTCACGACGACGAGGTTCTCGATGCGGATGCCGAAGCGCGTCGGCCTTGTAGTAGCCGGGCTCGACCGACACGACCATGCCGGGCTCGAGCTTCACCTTCGGTCGAGCGCTTCGAGATGCTCTGCGGCCCTCGTGCACCGAGAGATAGCTCCCGACCCCATGCCCGGTGCCGTGGTCGTAATCGACGCCAGTCGCCCAGAGGTACTGGCGCGCCAGCGGATCGAGGCTGTGCGCCCGTCGGTGCCGGCCGGGAACTGCGCGCACGCTGCACCGCGATCATGCCGCGCAGGACCTCGGTGTAGCGCTGGCTTCATCTCCGGCGTCGGCGTTCCGCATGATCAGGACGCGGGTCACGTCGGTCGTGCCGTCGAGATACTGGCCCGCCGCTGTCGACCGAGGTGAAGAGGTCGTCGGGCCCGAGCCACCCGCGCGCTCGCCGGGTCGACGCGGTAGTGCGGGTGCGCGGCGTTGCCGTTCGACGCCGAGATCGTATCGAAGCTCGGACCGCGATAGCTCCTCGCCGCGCGCGCGCAGCTCCCCGAGCACCTGCGCCGAGCGTGCATTCGGTCTCGCCGCTCGCGCGCGGCGGCCGCGAGCCACGCTGAAGAAGCGCACGAGGCGCCACGCCGTCGCGATGGTGGGCCCGGCGCATGCCCTCGACCTCGGCGGTGGTCTTCTTCGCTTTCGCCGCGCTGACACGGGATCCGGACCGAGGTCGACCGTCGCGCCTGCCGCCTCGAGCCTGTCGGCGATGAGAAGACGTTGCCGGTCGCACTGAGTCGACGCGCACCTTCTTCCGCCGCGGAGCGCGCGCGAGCGCCGCCGCGAGCTCCGCGGACTCGAGCGTCACGACGGTGCCCGCGCTTTCGCCTTCGCGCGACCGCGCGTCCGCCCCGACCTTGGCGCCGGCGAGGAAGACCCGTCGCGGTCGCGTCGGCATGCAGGAGCGGCGTAGCCGAGCGCGAACGGCGTCATCGCGACGATCCGGCGCCGCGGACGTTGAAGAGCCACGCGAGGCTATCCGGGGCCGAGATCACGAGCGCGTCGAGCCCGGCCTTCTGCAGGACCGCGGCGATGCGTCGATGCGCTTCGATGTCCGACGCCTGCCCGCGAGATGCTCGACCGGGTGCAGCGACGACCGGTCCCGAGCGGCGGCGCTGGACGATCGACCCGACCCGCGGTCGACCAGGTTCTCGGCGATCGGCACGACGTCGATCCCGGCATCTCTGAGCGCCGTCCGCCAGCGCTTGATCTCGCCCGAGGTGTGAGCTGCGGATCGAACCTGACGCGGTCGCCCGACACTGAGGCGGCTCTTCGCCCAATCGACGAACGGCGTGTCGCTCACGTGGCGATGCTCCCAGAACGCGGCGTCGCTCTGCTGCCGGACCTGCAAGCACGTAGCGGCCGTCGACGAAGATCGCCGCGCGCGGTTCCGCCCGATCGCCGCCGAGACCGGCGCTGCCGGTGAAGCCGCTGATCGCAGCTGCAGGCGCTCCTCGGACGGCGCGACGTACTCGTTCTGGTGCTCGTCGGCGCGCGGCACGACGATAGGCCGGCGAGCCCGTGCTCCGTCATGGCGGCGCGGAGCGCGGCGAGACGCCGCGCCTGCTCGCCGTGCACTCGAAGTGTCAGCCGCCGTGGACTCGGCGAGTGCCACGCACTCAGCCCTTCTTCTTCACCCGCTTGGTCGGGTCGATCTTGGCGAGCTTCGCGCGAGGTTCAGGCCGAGGAACTTGGCGCGCATCTCCTCGGTGATCTCCGGGTAGCCCCACTTCTCCTGCAGCTCGGCGGGCATCTCGAGGTTCCGCAGCCAATCGACGACGCGCGGCATGTCGTCGAACGCGAGGTCGAGGCCGCACACGATCTTGTCCGGGCTCACCCACTGCAGCGCCTGGCCGATCATGTGGTAGCCGCGGTACGGCGCGCGCCGCAGCCAGCCGATGATGCCCGAGAGGCTGAGGTACAGGTTCTTGTGCTTGCCGGCGTAGCCCATCATCTCCTCGTGGTACGGGCCAGCCCATGTGGTACGCGATGATCTTGAGCTCGGGAAGTCGAGGCAGACCTCGTCGAGCAGGAGCGGCAGCGTGTACTTGGTCGGCTGCGGGCAGACGTACGCCATGCCCATGTGGATCGTGAGCGTGATGTCGAGCTCGCACGCCTTCTCGTAGAACGGCCACATCTCGCGGTCGTTCAGCGGTCCGTCCTCCGGCGCGTAGACCTTGCAGAGCTTCGCGCCGCGCTCCTTCACCAGGTACTCGAGCTCCCAGATCGGCGTTCTTCACGCCCCGGCGCATGATCGGGCCCGACGTTGCACTCGAGGTACATGCGGTCGGGGTAGGGCGCGATCTCCTCGAGGATGAAGGCGTTCGTCGACATGCAGGTCGCATCAGCCCGAGACGTCCATCATCGACTCCGCGGAGCGCGAAGCAGACGTCGACGCCGGACTTGTCCATCCACTCGATGAGCGCGTGGGCGCGCGGCGGCGGCATCGGCGTCGCCGCCGGCGAGGTCGCGGTTGGCCCAGGCGCGGATCGACGCCGTCGACGCTCTGCCACCAGCGCGTGAAGCCCGGGTAGTAGCTGATCTCGTGCATCGACTGCTCGTTCATGAAGTGGCACTCGGAGAGGGCCACGAAATGGTCGGTTGCTGGCTTCGCTCGTCTACGGTCGTCTCCTTCGCGTAGGAGTCTCGGCTGGTGGCAGCGCCTGTCCTCTTAACCCGGTTCCGGTCCCGTCGTCGAGCCGTCCGACGTCACGTCGGGGCGATCCATCTTGACGGTCCCTGCATGGTCGCTAGCGCGCGCCGCTTCGCCACCACCCCACGCCGAGGGAGATCATGCTGATCAAACCATTCGTCATCGGACTCGCCATGCTCGGAACCGTCGCGCTCGCGACGCCCCCGCACCGCCGCAGACCCACGCCCGCGCCGTCCACCAGTGGTGCCGCGGCGAAAAGGTCGTCACCTTGCTGGACGGGCTGCAGTACGTCGATCGTCAGGTCGGCAGCGGTCCGTCACCGAAGAAAGACCAGACCGCGGTCGTGAAGTACACGATCAGCGTGGGCGGCAAGCGCGTCGAAGGCTCAGGCGCGCGAGCCAACCGCTGGAGTTCGTCCTCGGAAAGGGCGCAGACGCTGAAGGCGATCGACGAGGGAGCGTCTCGACGATGAAGGTCGGCGGGCAGCGGAAGCTGCACGCGCCGCCCGAGCTCGCGTACGGTAGCGGAGAGTGCCCCGGCCGCGTGCCGCCGAGCTTCGATTCCGCTGGACATCGACCTCGAGCTCCTGAGCGTTCGTTGACGTCCCGAGGGGCGCCGCCTCGGGGCACCGACGTCCGAGGACCGGTACCTGCTCACGCCGTGAGGCTCGGCGTAGGCCGCCAGCACGAGAGCCCCACGCCACGGACGTCGCCGAGCGTGCCTTCGCCCATGCGGTTCATCACGTACGCGACGACGAGCTGCGCCGCGCAATCGACCACGACGAGCGACCCGCCCCAGCCGCCCCAGAAGCAGGTAGCGGCTCGCTCTGCAGAAAGAACATCTCGGGCGTGCGGAGCCCGTAGCCGAGGCCGAACCGCACCGGCACGCCGAGCACGAGGTCGGCTGCCGTTCGACTGCTCGGCGAAGACGGCCGTCGCACCCGCGCGCCGAGAGCACGCGCCGGCCGCCGAGCGGCGCCGCCGCACGCGAGCACCGACTGGATCGTCGCGACCGAGCGCGCGTTGCCGTGGCCGTTCACGGCCGCGATCTCGGCGCGCCGCCAGCGCCTCGCTCCACGACGCCGTCGCGTCGAGCAGCGGATTGCCGAGCGTGCGGCGCCCGATCGAGCGCGCGATCGCCGTCGGTCGGGAGACCGGTCGTCTGGCGGGATCACGCGGCGCGACGCGGCGCGTCGTGCTCGGGCGCGAGGCCGATGTGGAAGTCCGCGCCGAGCGGCGTGCGCGATCTCGTCCCGGAAGAACGTGCCGAGCGTCGTGCCGGTGATCCGTCGCACGACCTCACCGACGAGGAAGCCCTGCGTGAGCGCGTGGTAGCCCGAGGCGGTGCCCGGCTCCCACCACGGCGCCTGCGCCGCGAGGAGACGCGTCGCCTTCTCCCAGTCGTAGAGGTCCGCGGTCGTCGATCCGCTCCTCCCAGCCCGAGACCCCGGCGGTGTGCGACAGGAGATGGCGGACGCGCACGTCGCCCTTGCCGTTGGCGGCGAACTCCGGCCAGTAGCGCGCGACCGGGCGCATCGAGGTCGAGCGAGGCCGCGGTCGGCGAGCACGAGCGCCGCGAGCGCCATCATCGTCTTGGTCGTCGGAGAAGACGTTGATGATGGTGTCGCGCTCCCATGGACGCGTGCGATCGCCGTCGGCGAAGCCGCCCCACAGGTCGACGACGAGCTCACCCGCGAGGCTGACGGCGACGCTCGCCCCGACGTCGAGCCCGCCCGCGAAGTTCGCGGCGAACGCCTCGCGGACACCCGTGAAGCGCGGATCGCACGTCCCGTGGATCCCCGCGCCGTCGCCCGTCATGCGCGTCCCCTACGCCGGCCGCTCGGCGCTCTGCAGCAGCGTCCAGATGCGTTGCGGGCTCGCCGGCACCTCGAAGAGCGCGCACGCCGAGCGGCACGAGCGCGTCGTTGATCGCGCACATGATGGCGGCCGGCGTCGTGTGCATCGCGCCCTCGCCGCAGCCCTTGGCGCCGAGCGGCGTGAACGGCGACGGCGTGCAGAGCGCGCGCTTCTCCGTCATCGGCACCTCGTAGATGGTCGGCAGGAGGTAATCCATGAAGGTCGAGGTGCGGAGCTGGGCGTCCTCGTCGTAGACCGCCTCCTCGAGGAGCGCCGCGCCGACGCCCTGCGCGACGCCGCCCTGGGTCTGCCCTCGACGTTGGCGGGATTGAGGCGCGTGCCGCAGTCGTCGGCGATCCAGTACTTCTGGATGTGGACCTGCGCGGTCTCGACGTCGACCTCGACGAGCACGACGTGACACGCGTTCGCGGCCGTCAGGTAGCTCTTCGCGCGGCCCTGGTCGTCGGCCGGCGTCCGCCCGGGCGCCGTCCAGACGTAGGTCGCCTCCGGATTCGGGTCGATGCCGGGCGGCAAGCAGGTCGCTCCGCGCGAGCATCGTCTGCGCGACCTGCTGGAACGGCATCTGCGCCTCGGGCATGCCCTTCACGCCGATCATGCCGTCGCGGAGCTCGACGTGCTCGGGCGTCGTCTGGAAGAGCACCGCCGCGACCGCGATCAGCTTCTGCGTCAGACGCTGCGCGGCGCCGAGCACCGCGCCGGTGAGCGCGACGCCGAGCGCGGCTCCCGCCCGGGCCGAAGTGCGGCGGCGCCGACAGCGTGTCGAGCGCGACGACCCGGACGTCGGCGATGTCGACGCTCGAACCAGTCGGCGAGCACCTGCGCCGCGACCGTGTACTGCCCCTGCCCTTCGAGCGCGAAGCCGACCTTGATCGTGAGCTTGCCGAAGAGGTCGATGCCGACCGTCGCGCCCTCGGGCACGCCGGTGCCCGGCTGGCCGACGATCGCGTAGGCGTTCCAGTCGAAGACGCCGGGCTCGATCGTGTTGACGAGCGCCGATGCCGAGGTAGCCGGCCCTCGGCGCGCGCGCCGTCCTGCTCGGCGCGCGAGCGCCGGGTAGTCGGCCATCTCGAGCGCGCGCTCGAGCGCGGCCGCGTAGTCGCCGCTGTCGTACTCGTTGCCGCTCGCGATCGTGTACGGGAACGGCCTCGGGCGGGATGAAATTGCGGCGCCGGATCTCGGCCGGGTCGAGCGCGAGCCTGCGGGCCGCGAGATCCATCAGCTGCTCGAGCACCCAGTTGTGCGGCGGCGGGCCCATGCCGCGGTAGGGGCTTCCGGGCAGCTTGTTGGTCGCGACGATCGTGAGGTCGTACTGCGCCGCCGGGATCGCGTAGCAGCCGGTGAAGTTGGTGAGCGGCTTCGCGGCGCTGACCGCGCCCCACCCTTCGGCCGTGGCCCCGAGGTCGTCGAGCAGCTTCACCTTGAAGCCGAGTGACCTTGCCGTCCGCGTCGAGCGCGATCGCCGCGTCGTAGTGGCGATCCCACGCCTGGCTGGCGCCGCCGGCCGAGGTACTCCATGCGGTCCTCGATCCACTTGACCGGCCGGCCGCCGGTCTTCCGCGACAGGAGCGCGGTGATGTCCGTGCCGCGCGCGCCGCCCTTGCCGCCGAAGCTGCCGCCGTGCGGCTGGCTGATGAAGCGCACCTTGTTGAGCGGCAGGTTGAAGACCATGCGCGCGCGCCATCGCGAAGTGGCCCTGCGCCTGGAAGCTGCCGCGGCAGGTGAGCGCGCCGTCGACGAGGTCCCACTGGCTCACGACGCCGAAGGTCTCGAGCGGGTTCGCGCCGAGCCGGTTCCAGCGGAACTGCTGCTGCGACGACGTGGGCGGCGCCCGCGAACGCGGCGTCGACGTCGCCCCAGGTGAAGAGCTTCTGCAGCATGACGTTGCTGGCCGTGCTCCTCGAAGAGCAGCGGGCTGCCGGGCTCGAGCGCCGTCGCGGCGCGTCGGCGAGCGCCGGCAGCGGCTCGTATTCGACGCTGATCAGCTCGAGCGCGTCCTCGGCGACGTAGCGGCTGACCGCCGCGACCGCCGCGACCGGCTCGCCGACGAAGCGGACCTTGTCGGTCGCGAGACAATGCGTGCCCCATCCCGGCGGCACCGTCATCGTGCGGATTCGACCAGCGCTTCGCGTCCTCGCCGGTCACGACCGCGAAGACGCCGGGCAGCTCTCGGCCTCGCTCGTGTCGATCGACGACGATGCGGGCGTGCGCGTGCGGGCTGCGGAGAATGGCGCAGTGGAGCATGCGCGGCAGCGACCACGTTGTCGATGAACTCGGTCTGGCCGGTGAGCAGCGCCGGATCCTCGACGACGCTCGATCGGCTGGCCGACGTAGCGCGGCGCGCTGTTCGGCAGCGCCGGCGAGCGACTTCGGGATCGTCGTCGCCGGGGCTCGCTCATTTGCGCCCGCATCTTCTCGACCGCGAGGTGCACCGCCTCGACGATCGTCTGGTAGCCCGTGCACCGGCAGATGTGACCGCCGAGCGTGTCGATGATCTCCTCGTCGCTCGGCGCGCGCCTGCCGCGTCCAGCAGCTCGTAGATCGACATCATGAAGCCCGGCGTGCAGAAGCCGCACTGCAGGCCGTGCTTCTCGAGGAACGCCTGCTGGATCGGGTGCAGCGTGCCGCCGTCGGCGAGGCCCTCGACGGTCTCGATCTCGGCGCCGTCGGCCTGCACCGCGAGCATGATGCACGAGCGCACCGCCTTGCCGTTCCAGAGCACCGTGCAGGCGCCGCAGACGCCGTGCTCGCAGCCGACGTGCGTGCCGGTGAGCCCGAGCGTGCCGCGCAGGAAGTCGACGAGCGTCGTGCGCGGCCTCGACCTCCGCCTCGTAGCGGTCGCCGTTCACGGTCATGCGCGATGCGTCGCGGTCGTCGGCCATGGCGTCCCGTTCCGCTCAGGCCGCGCGCGCGCGCGTCGTCGCCTCGGCGAGCGCCCGCGCCGTCAGCACGCGCGCGAGGTCGCGACGGTAGTCGGCGGTCGCGTGCACGTCGGTGAGCGGCTCGTCGAGATCGGCGGCCGCGCGCGCGCCGACGCCGGCGAAGAGCGCGGGCTCGCCGGCCTGGCCCGCCAGCATCTGCTCGGCCGCTGCGGCGCGGATCGGCGTCGCGCCGACGCCGAAGAGCACGAGACGCGCCGACGCGATCAGCGCCCGTCCGGCGCGAGCGCCGACGATCGCGACCACGCCCGCGAGCCCGAAATCGCCGTGCCGGCGCGCCACCTCGAGGATCGACCAGCCGGTGCGCTTCGGCAGCGTCGGGAACCGCACCGCCGTCAGGATCTCCGTCGGCTCGAGCGCGGTCGTGAGGTAGGTCAGGAAGAAATCGGCGGCGCGCGATCGTGCGCTCGCCGGTCGGCCCCGTCGCCGGAACGTCGGCGTCGAGCGCGAGCGCCAGCGCCGGCAGCTCGGCCGCCGGGTCGGCGTGCGCCAGCGAGCCGCCGATCGTGCCCTGGTTGCGGTTCTGCGGGTGCGCGATCAGCAGCATGCCGGCGTAGCAGCAGCGGGTGCTGCGTGCTGGATCAGCGGCGACAGCTCGACCGTGCGCTGCCGGGTCATGCGCGCCGATCGCGAAGCCATCGCCGTCGGCGCGCACGTAGTCGAGATCGGGATGCGTGCCAGGTCGACCAGCATGGCGGGCCGCGCGAGCCGCATGTTGAGGAGCGGGACCAGGCTCTGTCCGCCCGACAGGACCTTCGCGCTCGCCCTCGTGCTGCGCGAGCAGCGCGCACGCCTCGGCGAGCGTCGACGGCGTGGCGTAGTCGAAGACGGGCGGTTTCATGAGCGGAGCGGCGCTCGCCGCCGCGACCACCCATGGGGTGCGAGCACGCGACGGCAAGCCGGCGGAATAGAACACGTTACAGTTTCGTCGGCAAGCGCACGGCCTTTGGTAGTGTCTCAGTTTGGCAATGCACCGGAGTCTCGGTGTGCCGCGAGCGGTCTTCGTTCGGTGTCGCCGGCGGGTGGGTCAGGGATTGCTCCTACGGTCGCCGGGTCGGTGACACCCAGCGCGTACTGCCCGCCGGTGCCTCGCTGTCTTGCGCACACGCGAGGTGCGGCTCCCGAAGCAATCCCTGACCCACCCGCCGGCGATCCATTGCAGCAAACAACGATCGACTGGCGCCCGAACTGCGCCGCTTGCCGCATCCGAAGCTGCATGAAGATCCAACTAAGGACGCAGCAGGCGGGCCGGGTCGAGAGGGATGGCTTCCGGGGAGCTGCACCTCGCGTGTGCGCTGAGACAGAGAGGCACCGGCGGCGACTGAGCGCAGTCAGGTGTCACCGACCCGGCGACCGAGCAGCCCCGACCCACCCGCCTCGTATGCCACCGCTTCCGATTGCTCCGCCGCGCGGGAATCAGACTGAGGCACTCACCGCTTTTGAGAGCAGCCCTGCGGTGTCCTGCCAGGGGACCCATGGGATGCAAAAGGAGTCGCAATGGATCTGGTCTTGATCGTGCGCGACGCGCCTCGCGAGCGCGCCCGTTGGGATCGCTGCTGGCGGCGCGCGACGCGCGCGACGCCGGACGCGAGCTGTCGGCGTGCTGCATCACGGGCGAAGCGCTTGGCGGCCGCCGCGGGCGGCATCGTTCGGGTGGCCGCGCTGAGCTCGCCGGACAGCGCATGCGGCTCGGCCTCGCCGACCGCGGCAGCAAGGAGCTCGGCTTCCGCTCGTCGCCAAAGGGCGAAGGCCGCGCAGCTCGACCCGAAGGCGCTTGCTCGCCGCGACCGGCGCGGCGGGCGTCGCGCTCTACGCGTGCCCGGCTCTGGTCGGCACTCGCTCGGTCCGCGCACCGCCCGCCGGTCTCACCGCCCTCGATCGCGCCGGGCTCACGCGTCTGCTCGCCGAGGCGGGAAAGGTCGTGGGATCGCTATGACACAGGCCGCGAGCGGCTGCGGCGAGCTACACCGCCTGGACGCGCGGTCGAGGCGACGGCATGGCCTTCGACGAGATCGTCTACGAGAAGAAGCACCACGCCGGAGCTCAAGGGCGGCATCGCGCGCGTCACCATCAACAAGCCCGACAAGCTCAACACCATGACGCTCCACACCGTCGACGAGATGTTCCGCGCGCTTCTACGACGCGAACCACGACCCGACGGTCGGCGTCATCGTGGTAGCGGGCGCCGGCAAGCACTTCGGCACCGGCGGCGACGTCGAGTGGGAGCGCTGGGGCCTCCGCGAGCCGTTCTACAACCGCTACCCGCACAACCGTCTCATCCGCCTTCTCGCGGAAGCCCGTGATCGCGCAGGTGCCAGGGCTACTGCCTCGGCGGCCACAACCACATGGCGTACGTCTGCGACTTCACCGATCGCCGCCGACAACGCCATCTTCGGCCAGGCCGGCCCGCGCGTGTCGAGCCCGGCCGACGGCTACTTCGTCCCGTTCCTCACCAAGGTCGTCGGCCACAAGAAGGCGCGCGAGATGTGGATGCTCTGCCGCCGCTATCCCGCGCTCGAGGCACTCGAGATGGGCCTCGTGAACCGCGTCGTCCCGCTCGATCGGCTCGGAGGCCGAGGTCGACGCCTGGTGCAGCGAGCTCTTTCCTCGCGAGCCCCGGCTGCCTCGAGGTCCTGAAGGCCGCCTTCGATCAGGAGATGGACGGCTACGAGGAGCTCGGCGTCATCTCGAGCCGGCTCTATCCCGGACTGGTTCGACACGCCGGAGGGCAAGGAAGGCGGCAGCGCCTTCGTCGAGAAGCGCGAAGCCGCGCTTCTACGAGCTCCGCGAGCGCGAGGCGGCGGCGCGGGCGAAGCTGTCGCGGGTACGAGGACGCCAAACCAGGAAGAAGTGAGGACGAAGCCTCGGCGGACGTTCGCGGCTGGAGCCGTGAAGGCAGCGACGTCGCTCTCACCGCTCGTAACGCCGCGGCGCTTCCCTAGAGTCGCCCGCCATGCGCGAGCTGGTGGAAGCACCTCGGCCTCGTTGCGCTCTTCTTCCTCCTGCCCGGCATCTACAGAGATCACCGTCACGGCCCTCGTGTTCTTCGCGCCGCCGGATCGCGGCCGCCCAGCTGCACGTGGCCGACACTCCGACACGCGCCGGCTCCGGCTTCTTCGTCGGCGGCTCATGGTGCTTTCTTCTCGGCGACCTGCTGTCTCACGACATGGCAGATCATCCGTCGCGACCCGCAGGGACGGGTGCTGGCGGCGATCTTCGGCGGTCTCTTCAGTCGCGATGGGGATCGCGTTCTTCCTGCAGTACTGGCGGGACCAACCTTCTGCTGATGGACACGCTGCGTGGCGTCGCCATCCTGGCGTTGCTGACCTAGCGGACGGCTCCCCGTCGCAACCGCACCGCGACGCCACGCCACAGCATCGAATTGCTATCGGGCGAGATTCGGAATCGTTAACCCAGATCACTTTCAGAGCGACGGCGGCTCGGGATTGCGCCGCGCGAGCACGCTCTCCATTCTCGCCCGCACGCCCGCGTCGGTGCGGTCGTTCTTCGGGAGGATGTAGTACGCGTCGCCCGTGACGCCGGCGACCAGGTGTTCTGCGACCTCCTCCGGTTGCGTCACCTCGAGCTTGCCGCCGAACATCTCGCGCAGACCCTCGAGCGTGATGGGCGGTATGATCTGGTCCTGGCCGCGTGCGTAGTCCGCCGTCCGGTTGCGGGAGGCCGAGAAGATGTTGGTCGCGACGACGTTCGGACCCGGGTAGAGCACCGAGGCCCGGATCTTGGTCGCGGCGAGCTGGTGGTGCAGCACCTCGGTGAGCGCGCTCACGGCCGCCTTGCTCGTCGAATAGATCGGCGTGAAGGGCAGCACGATGAGGCCGCCGTTCCCCGACGAGGTGTTCACCACGTGCCCCTCCTCGCCGTGCGCGAGCATGCCGGGGAGGAACGCCTTGCAGCCGTGGATCACGCCCCAGAGGTTCACGTCGAGGGTCCAGCGCCAGTCGCTGAGCGGCAGCTCCCAGAGCGGGACGTCTTCCTGGGCGCCGACGCCGGCGTTGTTGCAGAGGAGGTGTACGCGGCCCGTACGTCTCGACGGCCCGGCGCTCGAGCGCCTGCACGGACTCGTAGCGCGTGACGTCGACGACGATGCCGGTCGCCTCGGCGCCGCCGGCGCGGAGCTCCTCGACCGCGGCCGCGAGCGCCGACGCTTCGACGTCGGCGACCACGATCCGCATGCCTGCGCGGGCGAGGCGCGCGACGATCGCGCGCCCGATGCCGCTCGCACCGCCGGTCACGACGGCGGTCTTGCCGGCGAGCTCACGCATGCGCGGCGTCGGGGGCGCCATCGCCGCGAGCATCGGCGTGATGTCGTCGTAGCGCTGGTGGACGTAGGGCATGAGCGCCGCCGCGGGAATGCTGGTCAGCACCGTGCCGCTGCTCCGGCTCCGGCCCTCCTCGTACGTCATCGAGACGAGACGGCGCACCGGCAGGTCGGCGACCGGATCGAGCATCGACTCGCGGAGGATCACCTCGCCGGCGACGTCCTCGACCTTCTCGAGCGTGTGCTCCCACGTGAGCCGGACGAGCAGCGGGTCGAACTCGAGGCCCTTCCCCTTCTCGAGCGCGGGGAGGCACTTGTAGCAGTACGCGTACTCGGTGAACCCACTCGGGCTCCGACCGGCGCCGCGCCGGCCACGGACCTCGAGATACGGGACGCCGTGACGCGTGACCGTCGCCCCGACCGTCTCGTCGGTCCACTGGAACTCGATCTGCGCGAGCTTCTTCGGCTCGCCGAAGGTCTCACGCCCGCCGACGACGGCGCCCTCGGTCGTCATCGGCATGGTGATCATGTAAAGGCCCTCGACGCCCTCGTAGACCGCGCTCGCGCCGAAGATGGCGGCGCCGATCTCGATGTCGAACCCCGGGGCCATGTGGACCTTGACCTCGGAGATGGTGACGCCGATCTCGGGTCGCTTTCCCGGTCGCAGCGGCGGCGGCAGGACGGCCGCGATCAGCTCGGGGTCGGTCTCGTAGCGGGCGCGGATCTGGCGGGTCGAGCTCGGCAGGAACTCGGGGTCGAACTTGGCCGCGAGACGGAGCTCGTCGGCGGTCTTCACGTAACGGAGCTTGCTCATCGCTTTCCTCCGTTCGGGGGTCAGGCCGCGAACGCCGCTTTCGGCGGCCCGATCCGGGCCACCAACGGTGCCAGCGCGTCGACGTCGAAGCCGTAGAGCCGCGCCGCATTGCCGCCGAGCATCGCCGCGACCTCGGGCTCGGGCACACCGCGGAAGGCGTCCAGCATCTGCTCGTGGGTCGTCGGCCACGTGCCTTCGGGGTGCGGGAAGTCCGTGCCCCACATGAGGCTCGCGAGGCCGATCTCGTGCCGCATGTCGACCTCGCGCCGCGGCATGCACGAGGCGCCGAGGAAGACCTGCCGCCGAAAGTACGCGCTCGGTCGCATCTTCAAGTGGCTGCGGTAGTCGCCGAGCTTCGCGCTGTAGTGGGTGACGTCGAACCGGAAGTCCATGAGCGCGAGCATCTCCGGGACCCACACCGTCGTCGACTCGGTGATCGCGAGCCGGAGCTTCGGGTGGCGCTCGAACACCCCACCCCAGATCATGAACGTCAGCGGACGCACGGCCCACCACACGACCTCGGTGATGTAGATGCCCATCATCCCGAGGTGCTCGCCGTAGTCCTCCATCGGGCGCCGCCCCCGAGTGCAGGTGGACGATCATCCCGTGGTCCTCGCAGGCCGACCAGAGCGGCTCGTACTTCGGATGGTGATACGCGTCGAGCTTGCCCACATCGACGGGATGAGGATGCCGCGGAGCCCGTGCTCGCGCGCCCACGCGACCTCACGCACCGCCTCGCCGACGTCCCAGAGCGCCGGGACGATGGCAATACCGGCCCGGCGGTCGGGCGCGGCCGCGCAGAGCTCGGCGATCCAGCGGTTGTGGGCGCGCGCGCCGGCCCACTGCAGCTCGGCGTTGATGCCCTCGGTCGGGAGCGAGAGGCCGGCGCCGAAGGGCGGCATGTTCGCCTCGGTGATGCCGTCGGGGAAGATGACCTCGCCGGCGACGCCGTCGGCGTCGAGGATTCGGATCCGCGTCGTCGTGGTCCCAGGCGCCCTGGAGATCGCGCTCGCGGCCTTTCCGCCACGTGGCGTTCACCTCGTCGATCAGGAATTTCTTCTCGGCCTTCTTCACCTCCTCGGCCTGGATCGGCAAGGCGATGTCGAAGATGTCGCGGTACTGCGGGTCGACGTAGTCGCGATAGCGCTCGGGCGGGAGGCCCGGCGTGGCAATCGGAGGAGATGACGAGATGGCGGTCGGCGGCGTGCTCCATGGCGGACCTCATTCGAGCGGCTCGGAGTAGAACTGCTTCGTCCACTGGCGGAACTTCCCGAGGAAGACGTCGCCGTCGCAGAGCACCGGGTGCGGCCGGTAGATCTTGTTCTCCCAGATGCGGACGTCGTCGAGCACGCCCGACGAGAGCGCCGTCGACGAAATCCTCGCCCGCGGTGTCCGCGAGGTTCTTGGTGACGGTGAAGATCCAGCGCGACTGCGTGTGGCCGCGGTCGATCGGCGTCGTCGCCGACAGCATGAAGAGGCCGGCGTTCGGGATGCCCACGAGCCGCACCGTCGCGATCCCGATCCCGAAGCTGTCGCGCTCGAGCTTGGTCCGGAAGTTCCCGTGCATGCTCGGACGCTCGGCCTCGTCGGTCACGTGCATGAAGACGCCGTTCTCGCTGAAGCTGATCTCGGAGTCCGGGACGTCCATCATGCCGTGGACGTACTTGAAGTGAACGGGGTCGCAGTTGTTCTCGGCCATCTCCTGCATGTGGACGGCGACCTTCAAGTCGAAGTAGCGCGGCGGCGTCCACTCGGCGTCGCCGATCTCGGGAAAGGTCGGCACCTGCGAACTGCGGCGGGGCGCCCGCGGCGTGCCGCCAGACGAAGATCATGCCGTTCCGCTCGACGACCTCCCAGGCGCGCACCTTCGCCTTGGCCGGGATCTTCTCGGCGTACGGGATGCGGACGCAGCTCCCGGTCGCCCGTCGTAGTGCCACTGGTGGAAGGGGCACCGGATGCAGTCGTCGATCACCTTCCGCCCTCGGCGAGATGGGCGCCGAGATGGCGCGCAATAGCCGTCGAGGACGCGGGCCTGCCCGAGCGCGTCCGGAAGAGCACCAGCTCCTCGTCGAAGTAGCGGGCGCGCTGGACGTCGCCCGGGACCAGGTCCTTGCTCCACGCGATCGCGAACCAGCCGTTCGGGATCGGCAGCGTCGTGTGACGGTTGGCGTCCGTGCTCATCGTCTCCTCCTGGCGGCATCGGCGATGGCGTCGCCCAGGAAGCGCGCCATCGCGAGCGCACGTTGCGGACCGGATAGCCTTCGATGTTCGCCCAGTTGAGCATCAGCGCGTAGAACGCGCCGAGCACCACGTCGACGACGGTGTCGGCGGCGGGCGCCGCGCGCCGGCGCCGCCCCGGCACGCAGCAGCGTCGCGAACGCGCCGTGCAGCGTGCGCGCCTGCGCCGAGCCGGTACCGGCCTCGTGGGCGAGATGCACGAGCTCGGTCAAGAGCTCGCGCCGCATGGGACCCGCGGACTCGACGCGGTCGGCGAGCAGGCGGAAGAACTGCCTCGACCCGGCTGCGGACGCCGCCCGCCGGACCGCCGCCGCGGCGCCCCGCTTCGGCGATCAGCTCCACCAAGACGTCGAGCTCGACCCGGGCGACCTCGCGCAGCATGTCTTGCTTCGAGGCGAAGTGATTGAAGAACGTCTTCTCGGCGACGTCGGCGGCGTCGCAGATCTCGCGCGACGGTCGTCGCGGCGAATCCCTTGGCGTCGAACAGCCGCATCGCCGCCTCGATGATGCGGCCCCGCACCTCGTGCCGCCGGCGTTCACGCCGAGTCTCCGGGACGATCATGGCTGGGGCGGTGGCCATCACGAATCGTCGCTAACACATTCTTACAGTCGACTGCAAGAATATTGTGAGCTGTACGGACCACGCGACTTCGGGTGGCTTCGTTCGTCAGTTGAATGCGACATGAGCGAGCGTGAGGCGCGCACGGTGTGGGGGCCGGCGCCGGGTCCTCCGGCCTTGCCGCTCGTGGTCCGTATGGGGGCGCTGATTCGCTCCCGGCCGAGACGGACCCTTGCGCCGGCCCCACACCGTGCGCGCCGCGACCGCCGCAAACAGACAATCGAATGGACGTAAGGTTGACGCTGTCGGGCCGTAGTCGCCATTGGCAATAGCGACACGGCCCTGGATCGGCACGGCACGTACCCGAGCAGGTACCCGAGAGTCGGGGCAATTGTGTCGCGCGGGTTCCGTGAGGGTGAACGCTCCGGCGGACTCTCCACACCAGGCGCGCGACGCGGCTGAGGCGGATCGGCGCTCGCGGCGCACGCTGCCCTGCGGTAAGAGGCACATGACCGTAGCCTGGGCCTTCCTCGCGGTGAGCCTGGTCGGCGTCGCCTTCACGGCGACCGCGGTGCTGCGCCTCCGGCGCATCGGCTACCTCATCCTGCCGTACTTCTTCGGCGCATGGCTCACCGAGCGAGCTCGCGCTCCACCACGTCGCCTGGCAAGCGGTCGCGACCGTCGCCTTCGTCGCGCTCGGCGCGCTCGCGCGCGTGGCCGGGCTGGCTCGGCCTCGGGCTCACGCTCGCGTCGTGGGCGCATCCTCCTCGCGACGTCACCGCCGTGCCGGCGAGGCGGGCGCGGTCTTCGACGCCGCCCTCCGCGAGCACCTCGCCGACGCTCGCCGCCGCGGCGACCCCGCGCATCCCGTTTCGCCGCATCGCCCGTCCCTTCAAGATGCGGAAGCACGGCGTCGAGCGGATCGCCGACACTCGCGTACGGCCCGGCCGGAAAGCGGCAACCACCTCGACGTCTACCGGCCGCGCGACGCGTCCGGCCGCCTGCCCCACGCTCTTCCAGATCCACGGCGGCGGCTGGACGATCGGCGACAAGCGACCAGCAGGCGCTGCCGCTCATGTACCACCTCGCGGCGCGCGGCTGGGTGTGCGTCGCAGCGAACTATCGCCTGAGCCCGCGGGCCACCTTCCCGACCACCTGATCGACGTGAAGCGCGCGCTCGCGCTGGATCAAGCGAGCACGGCGCCGAGTACGGCGCCGACCCCGACTTCGTCGTCGTGACCGGCGGCTCGGCCGGCGGCCACCTCGCGGCGCTGGTCGCCCTCACCGCCAACGATCCCGAGTACCAGCCCGGCTTCGAGTCCGTCGACACGACGGTGCAAGGCTGCGTGCCGTTCTACGGCGTCTACGACTTCCTCGATCGCCACGGCGTCCGCGGCAAGGCCTCGATGGCGCCGTTTCTCGCGCGCCTCGTGATGGAGTCGCCGCCCGAGACGACGCCCGAGCAGTGGGAGAAGGCGTCGCCGATCGCGCCGCGTCCACGCCGACGCCCCGCCCTTCTTCGTGATCCACGGCACCCACGACTCGCTCGCCGTACGTCGAGGACACGCGCCACTTCGTGGCCGCGCTCCGCAAGGTCTCGCGCGCAGCCGGTGATCTACGCCGAGCTGCCCGGCGCCCAGCACGCGTTCGACGTCTTCCACTCGCGGCGCTCGGCCTACGCGGTCGAGGCGGTGACGCGCTTCGTCGAGGGCGTCCGCGCCATCGGTGCTGCGCGCGCCGAGGCGGCGGCGTCCGAGCTGCGTCCGCGAGCGCCGCGACCGGCACCCGCTGAGCCGGGCGCGCGCCCCACGCAAAATCCGCTGCTAAAGCCTTCGGCTCCACGGTGATGCGCGGCGCGGACGAGCCGTGATCCCGTAGCTCCAACGTTCCTGAAGATTCCCCATTGATCGAACCGGCGCTCCGCTCGCGCCTGGAGGCCGCCATGACCCACGCTCTCCCTCTCGCGATCCTTCTCGGCCTCGCCACGCTCGCACCCTCGGCGCAGGCAGCCCCTCCGCTCCCCGAGGTCGCCGTCACGACGTGCGGGCAGGTCGTTCCGAAGAAGACGCTCGGCTACCTGACCGGCGAATCTCGACTGCACCGGCTTCACGGGCGGGCCGGGCAACGTCCTCCCAGGCGACGAAGGGGCGGCGGTCTACGTCGACAGGAAGGGCAAGCTCGACCTCCGCGGATTCACGCATCACGGGAGGCCGGAACGGGGTCCCTGCTAACGCGATCGTCTGCGTCGCCATGCGCATCCCTGCTCGAAGCATCCCTGTGAGGTGTTCGGCGGCACCCTGGTCGGCGTCGGGACCACGAGCCGCGGCATCGGCGGCTACCGTCCGATCGTCCACGACGTCACGATCACCGGGTTCTGGATCGGCGTCTATTCGTACACCAAGCTCCAGCTCAGCAACGCGACGATCTCAGGACAGCGTGGGCCGCGGGCGTCGCCGGGAAGGGACTCTTCATCACCGACGCCATCATCACGAACAGCGGCCAGTTCGGCATAGGCGCCAGACAACACCGGCCGGAGCAGCCTCCATCTCACCGGACTCGACCGTGACGGAAACGGCACGGAACTCGTTCTGCGGCGCATCTCCCTGTGCCGACTTGTACCGCGGCCCGACAGCCGCGCCTCCGCGAACTCGGTCTGCAACACTGAGCCTCGCGTCTCCCAGCGGCGACTGGGACGTCTGCGCGCCCTCGACTGACCCTCAGAGTCGCCGGAGCTGCCGCATCAGCTGGCCGAGCCGCACGAGACCGCGGGCGCCGTCGCCGCGTGCCGCCCATGAAGCTCGCGCCGGCGTTCGCGATGATGATGAAGTGGCGGCACCCGGCCGCCGACGAGCGGCGCCACCTCGGCGACGATCTCGTCGACGCTGCCGAGATAGAGCTGTCCCTGCGAGCAGCTCCGGGACGCATCGTCGCGAGCGCGCGGTCGATCTCCGGCGGCGCTGATGCGCGTCGGCACGAGATCGAGGAAGCCCGCCGTGCTCCGCGCCGAGCGGATGCGTGAGGCCGAGCGCCGCCCACGCCGGCCGCCGGGCGCCGAGCGCCATCGCGCGCGCACGACCGGGCTCCGCATCGCCTGCGCGATGCACCTGCTCGCGCGACTGCGCCGAGGGCGACGAGCAGGCGTCTGCGTCGGAACGAACGTCCCGCCGCGTTCGCCCGCGCCGGCACGCGCCGTCCTCGATGATGGCGAGCGCGCCGGCCGTACTCTCGGCGGTGACCCTTCTGGCCCGGCAACCAGCCGTCGCCGAACCGTCCCGGCGAGCCGCAGCATGCGCGGGAAGTGCGCCGCCACGAAGAGCCGCGGCGGACGTCCGCGGTAAAGCGGCAAGTCGAAAGACGGCGTCGCGGAGCCGCCAGAAGCGTCCGTCGTAATCGACGGGCCGGCCGCCGCTCTCCCAGAGGAGGCGAATGATCGTGAGCGCCTCCTCGAGGCGCGCCACGTTGTCCGCGTACGGGCAAGCCCGTACGGCTCGGTGTTCTCGCGGATGCCGTTGCCGATCCCGAGGATCGCCCGCCCCGTCGCGATGTGGTCGAGGGTCACGAACGACTGCGCGAGCGACATGGGATGGCGGCGGATCGCCTCGGTCACCGACGTGCCCGAGGTCGACGCGGCGGATCCGCGTCGCCGTGACCGCGAGCAGCTGGAGCGGATCGAGCAACGCATCGAGCGACGGCACCGATCGCGCGCCGCCGACGTGATCTCGGGACGCCAGCCACCCTCCGGGCGTGAAGCTCATGAAATGATCCGGGACCCAGAGCGCCTGACGCGCCCATGAGCGTCGCGAGCCGGAGGTTCAGCCGCGAGACCCAGAGCGGGTGCACGCACGCGTCCTGGTAGCCGACCGTCACCGTTGCCGTGATCATCGCGGCCGACTGTCGCGCGGGCCGGTCCCCTTGCAACCGGCCGCGCCCGAATTGAGAGAACGCTCGCCATGCCCTACCGCGTGATCCAATGGGCGACCGGCAACGTCGGTCGCGCCGCCGTCGAGGGCATCCTCGCGCACCCCGAGCTCGAGCTCGTCGGCACCTGGGTCCACGGCGCCGGCAAGGTCGGCCGCGACGTCGGCGAGCTCTGCGGCCTCGGCCCGATCGGCGTCCGCGCGACCGAGCGACGTCGACGCGATCCTCGCGATCGACGCCGACTGCGTCCTCTACAGTCCGCTGCTCGCCGCAGCTCGACGAGGTGGTCCGCATCCTCGCGTCGGGCAAGAACGTCGTGACGCCGGTCGGCTGGTTCTACCCGTTTCACACGCCCGGCGTCGCGCCGAGCTCGAGGCGGCGTGCCATCGCGGCGGCGTCACGCTGCACGGCACCGGCATCCACCCGGGCGGCATCACCGAGCTGCTGCCCGCTCACGATCTCGTCGCTCACCGCGCAACGTCCGCCACGTCCGCGCCGAGGAGTTCTCCGACATCCGGGTCTACCGTCGCCGAGCTGGTCGTGAAGGAGATCATGCTCTTCGGGAAGCGGCCCGAGGACGCCGCGGCGAGCCCGATGCTCGACCTCCTCGGCGTCGGCTTCGGCCAGTCGATCGACATGCTCGCCGCCGCGCTCGGCTTCCGCCTCGATCCGGAGAAGCGCGGCGACGCACGAGATGGCGGTCGCGACCGCCCCGATCACGACGCCGGTCGGCGTGCTCGACACGGGCACGGTCGCGGCGCAACGCTTCACCTGGCAAGGGGCACGGTCGGCGGCACGCCCGTCGTCACCGTGCGGGTCAACTGGCTCATGGGCGAGCGCGATCTCGACCCGCCATGGACGATCGGCGGCGAGCGCTTCGAGGTCGAGGTCGACGGCGATCCGTCGATCCACACCACGTTCCGCGGCCTGCAGCCCGACTTCGCGACGGCCGACCTCGACCGCAACCCGGGGATCGTGGCGACGGCCATGCACTGCGTGAACGCGATCCCGTACGTCTGCAAGGCCGCGCCCGGCATCCGCACCGTACCTCGACCTGCCGCTGATGAGCCGGCCGCGCGCGACCGGAGCCTCGGACGCCTGGAGCTCCGCTGCGCCGGCGTCATGACGGCCGAGGATCCCGGCCCGCCGCCGGCCGCCGACGCTCGATCGATCGCGCTCTCGCTCCGCTCAGCGCGCTTCCTGCACGTCGAGGCCGCGGGCGGCATCGTGCTCCTGCTCTGCACCGTGGTCGCGCTCGGGCTCGCCAACTCGCGGTTCGGCCCGGCGTACCATCATCTCTGGGAGACCGAGCTCGTGATCGCGGCTCGGCGACCGCGTGCTTCGCCTCTCGCTCGAGCACTGGATCAACGACGGGCTCATGGTGCTCTTCTTCTTCGTGGTCGGGCTCGAGGTGAAGCGCGAGCTCGTGCTCGGCGAGCTGCGCGAGCCGCGGCGAGCCGCGCTGCCGATCGTCGCGGCGCTCGGCGGTATGGTCGTGCCGGCCGCGCGTCTATCTCGCCTCGCACGGCGGCGGACCGGCGGCGCGCGGCTGGGGCATCCCGATGGCGACCGACATCGCGTTCGTCGTCGGCTGCATGGCGCTCCTCGGACCGCGCGTGCCGCACGGGCTTCGCATCATGCTGCTGACGCTCGCGATCGCCGACGACGTCGGCGCGATCCTGGTGATCGCGATCGGCTACTGCGACCGGCATCGACGTCGGGTGCGCTCGCGCTCGGCGCCGCAGGCATCGCGCGTCATGCGTCGCGTGTCGGCGCCTCGGCGTCCGTTCGACTCGGCGTGTACACGCTCGTCGGCGTGCTCGTCTGGCTCGCGTTCCTCCACTCGGGCGTGCACGCGACCATCGCCGGCGTGGTGATCGGCCTGCTGACGCCCGCTCGTCCGCTGCTCGCGCCCGAAACGACCGCGGCGATCCTGGCCCACGGCAGCGCCGTGCTGCGCGCGGCGTGGGACGACGATCCCGACCGACGCGGCACATCGTCCGCATGCTCACGCGCGCCGCCCGCGAGGTCGGTCGTCGCCGCTCGAGTATCTGGAGCGCTTGCTGCATCCGTGGGTCGGCTTCGTCATCATGCCGATCTTCGCGCTCGCCAACGCCGGGCGTCGCCGTTCGACCCGCGCGACGGTCACCGATCCGGTCGCGCTCGCGGTCGCGCGCCGGACTCGTCGTCGGCAAGCCCGTCGGCATCGTCGTCGCGAGCTGGCTCGCGGTCCGCGCCGGCGTCGCGCGCCTGCCCGACGGCGTCGGCTGGGGCGCGGTCTGCGGGCGGCGGCGCTGCTCGCCGGGATCGGCTTCACCATGGCGCTCTTCATCGCCGGCCTGGCGCCTTGCCGCCGGAGGCGCGCGACGCCGCCAAGGTCGGCATCCTGCATGGCGTCCGCGGTCGCCGCGGTCGTCGGCATGGGGCTCCTCGCCGCCGTGCTGCCGCGGCCGCTCGTACGGGACCCGTCCCAGACGGGGCTTTACGTCGAACGCGTCTTCCCAGAGGATGGGCGCATGACCCGCGACCCCAATCGCGCGGGCGAGGTGCCGGAGGCCGACGACCTCGACGCTCCGGCGGCTCCGCGCCACCCTCGCGGCCCGCAACCGCCAGATCGCGGCCGTCCACTGCGATCAGCCGCATCCTGTCCTCGTCGCTCGACCTGGAGGATCGCTTGCGCGACATCCTGACGGTCTCGCTCGAGGCCGTCGGCGCCGTCGCCGGCACGATCTTCCTGCACCGTGCCGCGGACGAGACGCTCGTGTTCCGCTACGTCGTCGGCGAGAAGGCGCGCGAGCTCACCGGGCAGAGCATCCCGACCACGAGCGGCCTCGCCGGCGCCGTCTTCCGCTCCGGCACGCTCGCAGATCACCAACCGTCCCCAGGAGGCCGTCGAGCACGACCGCGAGGTCGGACGCCGCATCGGCTTCGCGACCGAGACCATCCTGACCGTCCCGCTCAAGTATCAGGCCGGGCCGGCCGGTCGGCGTGCATGCAGGTGCTGAACAAGCAGGCCGGCGAGTTCGACCGTCACGACCTCGAGGTCCTGGAGATCGTCGCCTCGGTCGCGGCCGCCGCGATCGAGACCGCGCAGCTCGCGCGTCAGGCGCAGACCGCCGCGATCGCCCACGCCGTCGGCGACCTCAGCCACGACATCAAGAACAAGGTCGCGCCCATCGTGACCGGCGTCCAGGCGCTGCGCAGCCGACCTCGACGCCATGTTCGCCGCGTTCGATCCGCGCGCCGAGACGCCGGCCGCCGCGAGCGTCGTCCGCGAGGCGCTACGGCGAGACCTTCGACATCGTCATGGATCAGGTCGAGGCGGTGCAGGAGTACACCAAGCTGATCGCCGACGCGCTCAAGGGAACGATCACGCCCGCCGCAGCTCGAGCCCAACGACCTGGCGGTCCGTGCATCGCCGCGCCAGCTCGAGGACCTCGAGCGCATCGCGCGCCGCCACGGCGTGACGCTCCTCGGTGACCTCGAGCCGGTGCCGCTCTGCCGCTTCGACCGCTTCCAGGTCGAGCGCGCCGCGTCTACAACCTGCGTCGACAACGCCATCCCCGAGACGCCGGCTGCCGGCAGCGTCACGGTCACGACTCTCCGTCCGGACCGAGCCGCGCTTCCCGACGGCCGCTGCGTCGAGATCACCGTCAGCGACACCGGTCGCGGCATGCCGCCCGACGTCCTCGGCACGTCATCCTGCGCGGCGAGCCCAAGAGCACCAAGCCCGGGGGCACCGGCCTCGGCACCCGCGAATCGTCTACAACGCCGTCGCCGCGCACCACGGGCTCTTCGAGGGCGAGAGCGCCGGCGCGGCGTCGGCACGACGTTCCGCATCAAGCTGCCGCTCCTGGCCTAGACTCGCGCTGCGGTTCCGCGGGGAGGGCGGGTGGGTTCTCCGCTCGCGAGTCATTGCTCCCCAGCGCTTAGAGCCCGGCACGTCGTAATCCGTTCTGCGGTCAAGCGAGGCGCTACTCGCTCCAAACCCACCCGCCCCCCCGCGGAGCGACCGGCACGTGCAGCCAAGCGCGTCAGGCTCCGATCTTAGGCAAGCCGTCCGAGGCGCACGACACTGCAGAGGTGCATGCCTAGGACGAGATCGACGCGCGCCATGACTCGCTGCCGCTACGACACAGGGATGCCAGCGCCTGACCGGCGCCCGCCGGCAAGCAGATGCACACAATCTTGGACATCAAGGGCGTCAGCGCGCGGCGAACGCGACCGGCATCGTCGCGATGCCGACGATGAAGTTCGACGGGCGGCGTCGGAGCGGCGCTCGTGCTGGTCGCAGCTCGATGTCGCGGCAGCCGCGGCGAGCAGCGTCTCGAACATGCACGCGCAGCTCGAGGCGCGCGAGGCTCGCGCCGAGGCAGAAGTGGCGCGCCGTGGCCGAACGCGAGGTGCTCGTTCGGCTGGCGGTCGACGTGGAACTCGTCGGCGCGTGCGGAAACACCCGCTCGTCGCGGTTGGCCGGACGGGTAGAGCAGCAGCACCTTGTCGCCGGCGCGGATGCGCGCGCCCGCCGAGCTCGACGTCGCGCGTCGCCGGTGCGGTTCATGTTCTGGATCGGCGTCACCCAGCGCAGCATCTCCTCGACGGCGGTCGGGATCGAGCGCCGGGTTCGGCGACGAGCTTCGCGCTGCTCGGTCGGATGGCGCAGCAGCGCCTCCATGCCGCCCGTGATCACGTGGCGCGTGGTCTCGTCGCCGCCGACCAGGATGAGCAGGCTCTCCTGCAGGATCGCATCGTCGTCGAGGCGCTGGCCGTCGATCTCGGCGTGGACGAGCGCGCTCATCATGTCGTCGCGCGGGCGCAGCGCGGCGGTCGGCCGACCACGCGCCGGTGGTACTCGGCGTACTCCTCGAACGCCCGCATGGCCCGCATCATGACCTCGGGCGGCGCGCTCATCGACGTGCCCTCGATCAGGTCGTCCGACCAGCGCAGCAGCTTGTCGCGATCCGCCGGCTCGACGCCGAGGAGATCGCCGATCACGATCATCGGCAGCGGCGCCGCGACGTCGCGCACGAAGTCGCACGTGCCGCGCTGGCCGCCACGCGCATCGACGAGTCCGTCGCAGATGGCCCGGATCTTCGGCTCGTGATCGAGCACGCGGCGCGGCGTCAGGCCCTTGTTGACGAGCGCTTCGCCGCCGGCGATGCTCGGGGTCGTCCATGTTGATCATCGACGGGATCGCCGGCGAGTCGGGGCGCGAGCCCTCGCGCGGAGCAGAAGGTCGCCGTGTCGCGCGAGACCCGCAGCACGTCCGTCGTAGGCGCGCGATGCCCCACACCTGCCTGACGTCGTCCCAGTAGACCGGCGCGTGCGCCCGCATCCAGGCGAAGCTGCGGATGCGGATCGGCGGCGTACCAGTCGCCGTCGAGGAGTCGGATGGTCGGTGGCGTCGTCCCGGACATGGCCGGGTGCCTTTAGCAAGGATCGTGACGGGTCGTACAGCGTGCTCAGCGGCACCGTTCGGCGAACGCACGCAGCTCCGTGGCGTATTCCTGGCAGAGGCGGAACCGCTCGACGCGCCGACCGGCGGCTAGTGGTCGACCCAAGACGCGCGCATCGAGGCTGCGGCGGCGGGCGGCTGGGGGTCGTTTCTCCGCGCCGGAGTCATTGCCACCCAGCGCGTAGAGCTTGCCACGTCGTATCCGCCTTGCGCACGACGCGTGGCGCTCGGCGCTCAAAACGACCCCCAGCCACCCGGCGTTGCAGTCAGTACAGCGCGAGTTGCATGACCTGCAGCCGGCGCAGCTTGGATACCGGCTTTTCAATCTGCACCGGCTCCGGGCGATCAGCTTGCGCTCAGCTACCGGCGCGTCGCCGGGTGGGTGAGGGTCGGTTTGGAGCGAGCAGCGCCGCGCGTCGTGCGCAAGCCGGATACGACGCGGCCGGCTCTATGCGCTGGGAACCCGAGACTCGCGAGCGGAAAACTGACCCTCACCCACCCGCCGGAGATGGCTCGCATAGACGTCGCCTCGGGAAACGTCGGGACGCGGGAATCGCTAGTCAGCGCGCGGGCGGCGCAGGACGACGAGGTCCTGATGACCGTTCAGTCCCGCGCTCGACGTAGTCGACCACGTCGAAATACGCGGAGCAGACTTCGATCGTGTGCGCGCGCGACTGAAACACGCCGTGGTACTCAACCCGCCACGCCGATCGTGCGCGCGCCGACGAGCGCTGCGATCTCGTCGCTGCCGTACCCGAGCTCGGTCGAGGATCTCGACGCTGTGCTGCCCGTGGACCGGCGGGCTCCGCCGGACGCTGCCCGGCGTGCCGCGGAGCTTCACCGGCACGCCGGTCACCTCGAGCCGTCCGAGCGTCGCGTGCTCGGTCGCGACGATCATGTCGTTGTGGCGGACCTGGACGTCGGCGGCGACCTCGGGGATCTCGTGGATCGGCGCCGCCAGCACGTCGGCCGCGATCAGGCGCTGCAGCGAGGTCGTCGCGGGCGAAGTCGCGGCAGCGCGCCGCCGAGCACGCGCGTCGAGCTCGTCCTGGTGCGCGAGCCGCGCGGCGATCTTCGCGAAGCGCGCGTCGCTCGTCCACGTCGACCTCGAGGCGCGCGGCAGAGGTTCGCGAAGAACTTGTCCGACGGACAGGTGATGACGATGCCCTTGCCGTCGCGACACGGGTACACGCCCGACGGCGCGAAGTACTGGCTGCGGTTGCCGGTCCGCGGCGTGATCTCCTCTTTCAGGAACCAGGCGCCGAGCCCGCTCGCCTGCGCGTGCACGAGCGCGTCGAGCAGCGACACGTCGATGCGCTGGCCCGCGCCGGTCTTGCCGCGCACGAGCAGCGCCGCGAGCACGCCGGTCACGACGAGCTCCGAGGTCATGACGTCGACGAGCGGCACGGTGACCCGCACCGGCGCGCCCGTCGGGTCGCCGTTCAGCGACAGCAGACCCGGCGTAGCCCTTGCGCCAGGAAGTCGATGCCGGGCCGGCCGGCGTACGGGCCGTCGGGACCGAACGCCGTGACGCCGACCCAGATGACGTCCGGGACGGTGCGCCCGCACCTGCTCGTAGGCGAGGCCGAGCTGCGAGAGCGCCGGCTCGCGCACGTTGGTGATGACGCACGTCGCTGGTCGCGGCGAGCCGCGCGAACACCGGCTGCGCCGCCGGCTGCCGCAGGTCGAGGACGAGGCTCCGCTTGTTGCGGTTCAGGCTCAGGAACGGCGAGCGCTGGCCCGTCGCGCTCCGGGCCCGAGGTGGCGGCTGTCGTCGCCGTAGTGCGACTCGACCTTCACGACGTCGGCGCCGAGGTCGCCGAGCAGCGTCGCCGCATACGGGCCCGCGAGCATCGTCGCGAGGTCGAGCGCGGATCCGTCGAAGGGTCACGTGCGGACGCGGCGAAGCCGGAGCGACGTCACTTCGGGTCGCGAGCTCATCGCGAAGCAAGCGAGCGGGAGCTCATGGAATGCTCCTTCGGCCTTGAGGTCGCCGATCTCGTCCCAGTCGTAGCCGAGCGTCTCGAAGAGGATCATCTCGGTGTCCTGGCCGAGCTCGGGGCCGAGGCTCCGGACGGTGCCGGGCGTCTTGCTGAGCCGCGACCGGCATGCCGCGGACGGTGACGGTGCGGTTCACCTCCTCGCAGTGCGTCTCCATCAGGTAGTCGTTGGCCCAGCGCCCTGCGTCGGCGGCCAGGTCGGCGAGGGTCGCGACCGGGCTCGCGGCGATGCCGTCGCGCGCCACGCGGCGTCCAGCGCGCCATCCACTCGGCGGCGGTGTGTGCGGCGATCGCGCGCGTCGAGGAGCGCGATCAGCGCGCGGGCGTGCTCGCGGCGCAGCGCCGCGGCGGTCGTGAAGCGCGCCGTCGCTGCGGCGATCGTCGGCGTCGTCGAGGCGTCCGCAGAACGCGCGGAACGCGTCGTCGCGGTTCGGGACGCAGAGGACGATCCACTGGTCCTTCGCGCCGGTACGTGTTCCAGAGCGGGTTCTGCGCCGCCGTCCGCGACTGCTGCGCGCGAGTAGCGCGGGTCGCGGGTCGCGAGCCACGCCTGCAGCGTCGGGCGCGGCGAGGAAGAGCTGCGCGCCGTAGAGCGACGCGTCGATGCGCTGGCCGACGCCGGTCGGCGTTCCGGCGCCAGAGCGCCAGCAGGATCGCCAGCGCCGCCATCAAGCCGCCGTAGGCGTCGCCCAGCCCATGCCGAGGTAGATCGGCGGCTGCTCGGGCTCGCCGAGCCGGCTCATGAGCCCGGTCAGCGCCTGCACGGTCATGTCGAAGGACGGCTTGCTGCGTGGTCGCGTACGGGCCGTAGCCCGTGGTCGTGGCGTAGATGAGCTTCGGGTTGATCGCGTGCAGCTTCTCCCAGGTGAGCTGCCACGCGTCGAGGTTGTCGGCGCCGAGGTTCGAGAGGAACACGTCCGACTGCGCGACCAAGCGGTACATGATCTCGCGTCCCGCCTCGGTCTTGAGGTCGAGCGCCATGCTCTTCTTGTTGCGGTTGATGACGAGGAAGTACTGGTTCCAGTCGCCGACCGGGAGCGCCTTGATGCTGCGCGACGCCGCGGCCCTGGTCGCCGCCCTTCGGGCGCTCGACCTTGATGACCTCGGCGCCGAAGTCGGCGAGGTGCTGCGCCGCGACCGGTCCCTGGAACCAGACCGTGAGGTCGATGACGCGAAGACCTTCGAGCGCGCTCGCCATGGTGCCGGCCTCAGCCTCCGATGGTCCCGGCGGCGCGGAGCGCCGTGATCGTCGTCCTCGGAGAGCCCGAGCACGTCGTGCAGGATCTCGGCGCCGTGCTGCCCGCGCGCCGGGCGCCTGGCGGAAGAGCCGCGCCGGGCGTCTCGCTCATGAAGATCGGGAAGCCGAGCGACGTCTGCTTCGCCGGCGCTCGGGTCGTCGAGCTCGACGAGGTAGCGGTTGCGGTAGACCTGCGCGTCGGCGACCGGGAAGTCGTAGCTCTCGATGATGTCGGCCGAGAGCTGGTGCTCCTGGAACATCGGCCCGCCAGTGCGCCGCCGGGCTTCCGGCGGAACGGCGGCCTCGAGCACCTGCATCATCTCGAGGCGATTGGCGCCGCAGCGCTTGTCGTGGGTGTCGAAGCGCGGGTCGTCGACCGCGAGCTCGACGAGCGGGGCGAAAGATCGGCCACCAGCGGTCGGTGTCGGGCATGGTGAGCGTCACCCAGGGCCCGTCCGCGCTCATGTAGACCGTGCCGCTCATCGGGTTCCCGGCGTCGAGGCGCGAGATCGGTTGCAGCATGCGCGTCGCCGCCGATCGCGAGATAGGCCTGCAGATCGAGGCTCGCGCCGTACATGTTGCCGGCGAGCAGCGAGGTGTCGACCTCCTGCCCTCCCCGGTCTGTGCGCGGTGATGGAGCGCCGTCAGGATGCCGAACGCGAGCATGACGGCGGTGTACATCTGGCCGTGGCCCGGAAAGACCGGCGGCTGTCCGGGCTGCGGCAGGATCGGCATCATGCCGGTGCGGGCGGCGGCGAGCTCGTCGATCGCCGGGAGATCGGCGTCCGGACCTGTGGGACCGAAGCCGGAGCCACGCGCGTAGATCAGGTCTGGGCTTCACCCGCACGAGCGTCGCGTAGTCGAGCCCGAGCGCGGCGAGCGCGCCGCGGCGCCGGTCGGTGACGACGACGTCGGCCTTGGCGACGAGTCGCCGGACGAGCGCCGCCGGCCGCGCTCGCTCGCGAGGTCGACCGCGAGGCTCTGCTTGTTCCGCTGCGCCAGCTCGGCGCGCGCGTTCCACGCGCCCGGCGCTACGTCCTCCTCCACGCCGACGGTCACCGCGCTCCTCGAGGTCGTCGACGCGGATCACCTCCGCCCCGAAGTCGCCGAGCAACGCCGCGCCGATCGACCCCCAGAACTCGACGGTGAGATCGACGACGCGTATGCCGTCGAGGGCGCGATTCATCCGGCGACTCTCACGATCCCCTCGATCAAGCGTCGTGTAGAGCTGCGTCAGCATCGTCCGGACGTCGGCGTCGGGACGATCCCTTGGCGATCCAGTTGCTGCCCCAGCGCACGTGGCACCCGCCGCCCGGCGCGTCCGCGAGCTCGACGACCGCGATGTAGCGCTCGAGCGGCAGCGCCGTCTCGTTGATGATCGAGTACGCGAAGAGGCGCTCGTCGTAGGCGACGTCGAGACGCTCGATCACCGGGCCGGCAGCCCCTTGATGTGGACGGTGCGGACCGCGCCGAGCCCTTCGCCTTCGCACTCGACCTCGTCGACCTGCTTCCGGCGAGAGCTTCGCGACGCCGCCGAAGTCCATGAGCTCGGCGAAGAAGCGCTGGCGCGAGATCGGAACGGTCTTCTCGACGACGACGGCATACGGCATGGGACTCTCCTCGCGTGCTCAGATGACGAGCCCGATGCTGGCGCCGTGCCGTGCCGCTTCCGCCATGAAGCGCGGCAGCCACGCCGAGCCCGCGATGAAGAGCTGCGGGATCGTACCCTCGGCCTTCAGCTGTTCATACAGGTCGGGGTGCGGCACCGACCCGTACACCAGCACCACGGTGTCGAAGCCTTCCTTGCGATACGTCGTCTCGCCGAAGGACGACCGGAGCTCGAGCGTCCGGGGTCACCGCCTTCAACATCAAGTTCGGGTGAATCGCGACGCCGCACTCTTCCATCCGGCGCAGCATCATGCCGACCGAGTAGCGCGCGATCTCGAAGCCGAGGTGCACCGACTTGGTGGAAGACCTCGACGTGCTTCCGCGCTCGGCGAGATACTCCGCGACGCACGGGCGTCTCGTAGTAGTCCTCCTGCGAGACGATCGCGACGCGGTCGCCGACCGGCCTTCGCC
>ERZ1370068.2106-contig-1269_pt1 | contig 40487 bp, 66 predicted proteins | sample MGYA00561227_ERZ1370068 | MGnify/ENA primary metagenome ERZ1370068 (study PRJEB38410, sample SAMEA6850437) | metagenome | study: Metagenomic assessment of the ecological functions of the soil: analysis of the soil microbiota associated with the... | reverse complement strand
GTATGCTTCGTTTGAGCTGCGTATTGCTATGATCCTTGCGGACGAAATGGACGCCGACTGGTCGCATGTTGTGGCCGAACTCGCGCCTGCGGCCGACGTCTACAAGGATCCAGTCTTTGGTCTTCAGATGGTCGGCGGTTCCGCCTCCATTCCGAATTCGTTTCAGCAGTACCGCGAGCTGGGTGCCAAGACCCGTGCGATGTTGATCGCAACTGCGGCTGAACGTTGGCGCGTGCCGGCGGAGCGGTGTCACACGTCGAACAGCGTCGTCACGGGTCCGGCCAATCAATCGGCTCGTTACGCAGATCTCGCGAGCGATGCGGCCCGCAGGCCGATTCCGGACACGGTTCGTTTGAAGACGCCGTCCGAGTTTCGACTCATCGGCACGCGGGTCAGACGTCTTGACAGCCGGGCGAAGTGCGACGGTTCCCAGAAGTTTGGCCTGGATCTCGATCTCCCCGGAATGCGGACCGCGCTCCTGGCTCGGCCGCCGGTGTTTGGCGCCCGCGTGAAGACAATGGATGACGCGGACGCGCGCAGCGTCGCTGGCGTGCAGGACGTCTTCGAGATCCCGCTCGTCCGCGGCAGCGCTGTCGCGGTCGTCGCCGACACGTTCTGGTCTGCGAAGCAGGCGCGCGATCGGCTTAAAGTCGAGTGGGACCTCTCGGGACTCGAGCGCGCCGGACAGTTCGCGGCTGTGGACGCAGTACAAGTCGCTGGCTCAGGTCGCCGGAAAGACTGCCGTCCAACGCGGCAACGACCGGATCCTCGGATTCGATTCCGCCGGCGAATCGGATCGTCGCCGAGTTTGAGTTTCCCTATCTCGCTCACGCGCGCGATGGAGCCGCTGAACGCGACCGTCCGCTTCGATGGCGACCACGCCGAGGCGTGGGTTCCCTCTCAGGCGCAGACGTTGGATCAGGTCGCCGTCGCCGAGGTGTTGGGATTGAAGCCGGACCAGGTCACATTCCACACGGAATACGCCGGCGGCGGCTTCGGCCGACGCACGCCGCTCGATTCGCACATCCCGCGTGAAGCGGCCGCGGTCGCCAAGCGTATGCAGTGGCGTGCCCATCAAGCTGGTGTGGACGCGCGAGGACGACGTGCAGGGCGGCTACTATCGGCCGATGTTCGCGCATCGCGTTGAGATGGGCATCGGTGATGATGGGATGCCCGTGGCGTCGAAGCACGTCATCGTCGGTCAGTCCTGGATGATCGGCAGCGGCAACGCATTCGAGCCCTTCCTGGTCAAGGACGGTGTCGACCAGTTAGCCGTCGAAGGGACCGCCGATACGCGCTATGCCATCCCGAACTTCCACGTCTCCGCGCACCATCCGACAGTCAACGTCCCGGTCCTCCAGTGGCGATCGGTTGGGGTATACGCACAACACGTTCGTGATGGAGACGCTGATCGACGAGTTGGCGACACGCGCGAAGATGGATCCCATCGCCTATCGCCTGAAGCTGCTCGCCGCCGATGCCAAGAAGCTTCGCGCTCCGCTGACGCTGCTGCAGGAACGCAGCGCGGCATGGCGTCACAGTCTGCCGCCGGGACACGCAGCCGGCGTCGCCTGCAGCGAGTACCACGAGACCGGCGTCGCATGCGCCGTGGACGTGTCAATCGAGAACAATCGGCCGCGCATTCATCGCGCCACCGTGGCGATCGACGTGGGCGTGGCCGTCAATCCGTTGACGATTGAGAGTCAGTGCCAGGGCGGCGTGATCTTCGGACTGAGTCAACTCATGGCAAAGGGCGCCATCACGCTCAAGGACGGCCGCGTCGAACAGCGAAACTTCGACGGCTTTCAGCCGCCGTACATGAAGGACACGCCGCCCACGATCGACGTGCACATCGTCCCGAGCGGCGACAAGCCGACCGGATGCGGTGAACCGCCCGTTCCAGCGATCGCGCCCGCGGTCGTCAACGCACTGTTTCGATTGACGGGAAAGCGTTATCGCACGCTGCCGCTGACGTACGCTGTAACCTTCACTCATGAAGGTCGTGATCTTCGGTGCCACCGGCATGGTGGGCAAGGGCGTGCTCCTCGAGTGTCTCGACGATGCGCGCGTCGAGCACGTCCTGCTCGTCTCGCGTCATCCGACCGACGTCAGCCATCCAAAGATCCGCGAGATCGTGCACGCGGACTTCACGGAGTTCGGGAGCATCCAGGCGACATTCGCCGACCTCGATGCGTGCTTCTACTGTCTGGGCGTCACGGCCGTCGGATTGAGCGAAAGCCAGTATCACCACCTGACGTGCGACCTCACGCTCGCCGCGGCGACGGCACTGGCGTCGGCATCAGCGGGCCGTCTCACGTTCTGCTACGTCTCTGGCGAAGGCACCGACAGCACGGAACGCGGGCGGACGATGTGGGCGCGCGTCAAAGGAAAACCGAGAACGCGCTGCTGCGGCTCCCGTTCAAGGCGGCCTTCATGTTCCGGCCGGGCTATATCCAGCCGCTCCGAGGCATCCGGTCGAAGACGCGTTGGTACCAGGCGCTCTACGACGTGATGGGGCCGTTCTATCCGATCTTGCGCCGGCTGTTTCCGCGCTACGTGACGACAACGGTCAATATCGGCCGCGCGATGATTCACGTCGCGGCGACCGGTGGTTCGAAACAGAGTCTTGTCTTCCGCCGACATCAACCAGTTGTCAGCCTGAAGGACGGCTGCTTTTTCTCAGGTGGATCCGATCGAGCCGCAACCGAGCTGCTCTTCGATACGTCAATCCGTCGGATGCGCCGAAGACGCCCGATCGGTAGCGCGCATCGGCTTTTCGTGAATGGGTCGGACGGGCACGGCCTCGGTCGACGGCCTGAGGTCGACCCATGTCAGCAATGCGTCCAGCGCCGGGCACAGCGCTTGTCCCCAGTCCGTGAGGCTGTACTCCACCTTCGGGGGCACCTGATGGTGCACGAAACGTCGTACCACGCCGTCGCGTTCCAATTGACGCAGTTGCTGAATCAGCATCTTCTCGGACACGGCCGGAATCGAACGGCGTAACTCCGAAAACCGGCGCACGTGCCCACCGAAGAGATGGAAGAGGATCACGAGCTTCCATCGACCCTCGAGAATCCGCAGGACTTCTTCGACACCTTTCGCGGCGGACGCCTCGGTATGTTTGCGCTTACCTTTAGGTAAGAACCTGACCTTTTGTGCGTTCTTGCCATCCGGCCAGTGTAGTGCCTATTCTCCGGATGAAGGAGGCCTCGCCATGTCGATCTCGCTGCCGAAACCGATCGCCGAGTATTTCGCTGCCGAGGAGGCGGGTGACGCCGCTCAGTTGGCTCGCTGCTTCGTCAGCGACGGCGTCGTGCACGACGAAGGCGGCACGTTCACCGGAACCGTCGCGATCGAACGGTGGAACGCCGTGGCTCGAGCGAAGTATCACCATACCGTGACGCCCATCCGTTCGACGGTGCGCGACGGCGCAACCATCGTCGTCGGGCGCGTGGCCGGTGACTTTCCCGGCAGCCCCATCGAGCTCGATCACACCTTCCGGCTCGACGGCGACAAGATCGCCTCGCTGGACATCGGTTGATGGCGACGGACGCTCACGAGCTTCAGGGACTTCGTGCGCTCGTCACCGGCGGCACGAAAGGGATCGGTCGAGCGATCGCCGCCCGGCTGCGCGAATGTGGAGCGACGGTGCTCACGACGGCGCGGACGGCGCGCGACGATTCATCATCCGGGGTCGATTTTGTCGCCGCCGATGTCGCGACTGCCGATGGCTGCAGGACGGTGGTCGACGCTGTGCACCGTCGACTCGGCGGCATCGATGTCATCGTGCACGTCGTCGGCGGATCGTCCGCGCCGGCGGGCGGCTTCGCCGTGCTGGACGATCGTCGAATGGCAACGCGCACTCGATCTGAATCTGTTCGCCCGCGGCCTCTGTGCTGCGGGCAGTTTGCGCTGAGGCGATGTGGCTGGTGCGCTCCTCCCGGGCTCTCGGGGCGGCGATCCGCCTGGGCTCGTCATAGGCGAGCGGAAGGATATCGTGCGTCGACAGACCTCTCCAAAGAGGTTGCGACGGCACCGATACCGGCGGCGGCCTCCGAGCGTCTATTCAAAGGACGCGTCCTTCGTTTCGCGCATGGCGGCAGTCCGGCAAGCGACAGGATCGCCGCGCTCGAAGAGTAGTAGCCGACGTACTGCAGCCCGTAGTGCTTGGCGAGATACGTGGCGGCGTACGGCGCGAGCGACGCGCCGAAGATGCCGGCCAGGTTGAACGTCAGCGAGCTGCCGGAGTAGCGCACCGTCGTCGGAAGAGCTCGGACAGCACGGTGCCGAGCGGTCCATAGACCAGGCCCGACCAGCGACATGCCGAGCACCATCATCAGCACCGCGCCGGTCGTGCCGGCGGCGAACATCGGGGCCAGCACCAGGCCGAAAGCGAAGATGCGCGACGTTCACCCACATCAGCATGCGGCGCCGGCCCCGCTCGGCGAGAACCGCGGAGATCGGCGTGAACAGCGCGAAGAACAGGATGGCGAACAGCTGCATGACGAGAAACTTCTCGCGCGTGTAGCCGAGCGCGCTGGTGCCCCACGACGAGCGTGAACACCGTCATCAGGTAGAAGATCACGAATGCCGTGAGCGCGACCAGGACGCCGAGGACGACGCGTGCCCGGCATGGTCGCGGAGGACTGTCGAGCATCGGCACGTTCACGCGCTCGCGGCGGCTGAGCGCCTCGACGAAGACCGGCGTCTCGGTGATCGTCAGCCGCACGTACAGGCCGAGGATGACCAGCACGGCGCTCGCGAGAAACGGCAGCCGCCAGCCGAATGCGAAGAACTGCTCGTTGGTGAGCCACGCGAGAGCAGCGAGGAAGATGCCGCCGGAGAAGAGGAAGCCGATCGGCGCGCCGAGCTGCGGGAACATGCCGTACCACGCGCGCTTGCCGGGTGGCGCGTTCTCGACCGCGAGCAGCACCGCGCCGCCCCACTCGCCGCCGAGACCGAGGCCCTGGCCGAAGCGAAACAGCGCGAGGAGAATCGGCGCCGCGATGCCGATCGTGCCGTAGGTCGGCAGCGCGCCGATGGAGACCGTCGGACAGTCCCATCGTCAGCAGCGCGGCGACCAGCGTGGTCTTGCGGCCGACGCGGTCGCCGAAGTGGCCGAAGAGCGCCGAGCCGATCGGCCTGCGCGACGAAGCGCGATCGCAAACGTCGCCAGCGAGGCGAGCGTGGCGGACGCCGGATCCGACGCCGGAAAGAACAGGCGCGGAAACACGAGCACCGCCGCCGTGGCGTAGATATAGAAATCGAAAAACTCGATCGTGGTGCCGATCAGGCTGGCGAACAGCACCTGAGCGGGACTGTTGATCGGCTTTCCCGTTGAGGTCTGGTTGTCGCAGCGAGTTCGTGCCGAAGACGATTGGTCTCCGCCTTCTTTCTCTGCATCTTCCTCTACGCCAATGGCTTCATCGAGAGAACTAATCCACCCATGAAAAACTCCTTGCGGTTGGGGCGACTGTAAAGCGGGGGTTACCGATGGGGTGCTAGCGCTGCACCCACCATCGGTTTTCCAGGACTTGAGCGATGCGTTTCGCAGCGCGCGGCGCACCATCCGTCTCCACTGGCTGGTAGCGCACCGGCGCGTGCATCGCCTCGAGCGCGTGCGTGGCGAGCGCCTCGGGCGTGAGGTCCGCGTATGAAACGGAGCGGTCGGCGCCGTAGTTCGCGAGCCGCCGGCGCACGTGCACGTTCTGCTCGAAGTGGCGCTGCAGAGGAAAGCTGAGGAACGGCCGGCGCGTCGCGACCAGCTCCATGCAGGTGGACAGTCCGCCCTGCACCAGCGCGAGGTCGCAGCACGCGAGGTGCTCGAACAGGTTGTGCACGTAGGGCCGCACTTCGAGGCCTGCCACTTGCGGAAAAGACCCGTTGGAAAGTCGTGGACCCGCGACGAGAATCATGCGCAGTTCCGGCACCTGCTTCTTCATGTGCGGGAACGCCTGCGCAATCTTTCCAGCAGCGGCCGGCCGACGGCGGTGCCGCCGATGGAAGCAATGACGATCTTCTCGTCCTTCGAATAGCTGTGTTTTTGTCTCAGGCTTTCCGTGTCCAGAAATCTCTCGGGTCGAACGGCAGCGTATAGCCGGCATAGGAGAAGTTGCGGTCGGTCCATTCTCGGATGCCAGGCAGCCCGGGGCCGAACGGCTTCTCCGTCACGTCGTCCGGGTTGCCGACGAAGATCGCCGCGTCGCGCACATACGGGAAGCGTGCCACGTGCTCGATGTCGTCGGCGTTGCGGTCCGCGCACAGGTGAGCCTCGCGTTCGTTCTCTTCCATCGGCAGGCAACCGACGAAATCGGTGAGGAACACGAACGGCTGGCGCTTGAGCTCGGGTTCTCGTGGTAGTAGTAGTCCACGTCCCAGGCCTCGTCGCCGATCACGAGGTCGTAGTGCTCGTTCGTCCATGCAGGTCGGAGAACGTCATGAAGTTGCGCACCATGATCTCGTCCATGGTGCGCAGCGCGAAGAAGGCGTGCAGGTCGTGCTCGCCGGCGACGTGCTCGAAGTGCCGGCTCTCGTTCGCCAGGCGCCTGCGTGATCGGGTGCAGCCGCTCGCCTTCGCTGCTCGAGGTAGCGCGCCGCCGGGTCGACGGTGAACCAGTCGATGTCGAGCTCGGGCTGGAGCTTCGCGCAGCTCGCGCGCGATCGCGAGGTCGCGCTGCACGTGGCCGAGGCCGATCGGGCTCGAGATGAACAGCGCGCGGCGCTTGCGGCTCATCGCCGCGCACCCAGGTGCCAGTGCCCGGGCGGCCAGCGACGAAGTCGCGCACCGCGCGGTTGAACATCACCGGGTCGCGCACCGCCGGCAGGTGGCCGCCGCCGCCGACTGTGACGAGCTGCGCGCCGGGCACCAGGTCGCGGATCGCCCGGCCCTTCTCGATCGGCACGCGCTTGTCGCCGTCGCCGTGGATGACGAGCGTCGGGCACTTCACGCGGCGTGCGAGCTCGGTGACGTCGCTTTCCAGCCAGCCGTTGCGTCCCCAGTCAACCAGCTCGCCGCTCGCCGCCCAGCCGTAGCGCACCCCGTCCTCGAACGGCTTGGTCGGAATGCGGCTCGGTGAACACGATGGAGAAGAACCACTCGAGGTACTTCGGCCAGTCGCTACGCATGCGGTCGCTATCGGCGAGCACGCGCTCGGCGATCTTCGGCTCGTCGAGGCGCGCTTCGGCGTAGCCGCCGACGATGATCACATGGGTCGCGCGCTCCGGGTGCTCGGCGGCGAACCGCAGCGTGGTCATGGCGGCCGCCGAGATACCGATCAGCGCGGCCTCTGTCCACGCCCGGCGGCGTCCAGCGCCGCGACGAAATCCGCGTGAGTACTCGTCGAAGGCGTAGCCGCCTGGCCGCGTGGCCGGTCGGAGCGGCCGTTGCCGCGCAGGTCCATGGTGAAGACGCGGAAGTGCTCCGCGAGGTAAGGCACCACCCTTTCAGCATCTGGCTGTGCGCGATCTGGAAGATCGGTGCGAACGCGATCCAGGGGCCCTGCTCGCCGTAGACCGCGTACCAGCTCTTCACGTCGTTCCGCTCGACGAACCCGTCGCGCACCGGGCGCAGCGTGCCGAAGGGGAATTCCTGACCGTCCGGCAGGCGCCCGCCTACCGGGAGCTCGCCCACCACCTTGCCAAAGCTCTCCGGAAGCTTCATTTCTTCCTCCTGCGCGCGCGCGCCCTGGCCGACCCTGGCGTCGAGCCGCTCGAGCAGCTTCTGGATCGCATCCAGCGCGGCGCGGTGCTCGGCCTGCGCTTCCTTCGAGCCGAGCAGGTCGGCGAACTCCATGCCGATCCAGAACGTCGAGATCCAGCAGGCGATGACCGGCGCGCTGAACGGCGCCGGCAGCTTCACGCCCTCGGCCTCGAGCGTGCGCAAGCGCGTCGCGCACCGCGTCGGCCACCACCATCCGCCACGCCTGGATGCGCGGCACGAACTTCTCGCGCAGGCCCGGGTCAGCGGGCTCGCGGCCCACAGCTCGGCCTGCAGCCGCACGAAGCCGGAGGCGAGGTCAGCTCTGGTAGAAGCGGCGCGCCTGCGCCCACTTCTCGGTGAAGCCCCGGGCGCCGCATACATGCGCTGCTGGCGCTCCAGCAGCCGCCGGTTCGCCTCGTCGAGCACCGCGATGACGAGCTGGTCCTTGCTGCGGAAGTGGTAGTTGATGAGCGCGTGGTTGACCCCGCGTCCCGGGCGATCTCGCGCATGCTCAGCGCCGCGTAGCCCTCCTGCACCAGCCGGCGGAACGCGGCGTCGAGGATCCTGGTCTTGGTCTCGCCGAACTCCGCCTCGGGGCGCGTACCCAGAGGCGTGCGAAGATGATATTGAACGACTGGTTTAACCATTCGTTCAATTGTGAGGCTACTCTCCGGCCGGTGTCAAGGTTGGCTTCGTCTCGCGCACCGGCTTGCCGCGCCATCCGTGTAGACGCACTGAGTGTCTGGATGCGGCCTCGTGCTTACTCTTCTGCCTTCGGACCTCGCTACCTAAGCCGAAGGCGCATGCTTCAGGCCGTGCGCATTCCCCATCAAGCTCAGGCCTGGCTCCGCCGATATCGCTTCATCTTGACCGCCGTGCCGCAGGTTTCCATCGCGCACCAGCGGCGGCGCTGGTTCTTGCTGGTATCGAGGAACAGCCAGCCGCACGACCTCGTGTTGGCGCAGCGGCGAAGCTGCGACACAGAGGGATCGCTGATCAAGTCCAACGCATCGAGCGCGATGCGTTTGAGTGGCAGCCACGCATTGTTGGCATCGTCCCGCCAATGCATCTGCCCATCACGTCCAAGCGATCGACTGGCCCAGGCACGATGTAGCCACTGATCGAGACACTGCACGGCATCTGCCGGCGGTGGCACACCATCGATCCGCGACGTCAAGAGCGCATCCACGTGGTGGCGCAGCGTTCTCACCTTTCGCATCAACGCGGCACGCTGGCCTGCGGCTTTACGCGCGGCGATGTGCTCGCCAGAGCGGAGAGCACCGGCGAGCATACACACCATTCGATAAACCGCTCCGGCTGACCGATATAGTCCTCCGCGTCCGCCGCGTAGCGATCGTGAATCGTATTGACGAAATCCAGACACAACCGCCCGCCATCCAATCGGATCGCGGCGACCGGGCGGGAGGTTCGAGAGCGCTTCCTGGGCACCATGCGGCGCAATTGTCTCTCTGCGGAGAAACTTGACGATACTGTCTAAATCAATTTAGATAGTAACCCGTGTCGCCCCATTCACCACGCCGCATGCTCGTGGTCTGGATCGTCATTGTCACCCTGATTGCGCTGGGCGGCGTGATCGCCGACTTGGCGATCGGCGGCCGCCCTGATCCGCCGACGCTGCGCGCCGCAGCGACTCTGCTCGATGGCGCCTGGCGATTCCATACGGGCGATGACCCACACTGGGCGGACGCCAATACAGACGATAACGGTTGGGAGGCCTTCGATATGACTGCCTTGCCGGGCAGCCACGACGGCGACGTGGGTCTGCCCGACTACGTAGGCGGGTGGATGGCGCACGGTCATCCCGGCTACCACGGTTACGCCTGGTACCGGCGCGCGGTGACGGTGCCGCCCGGACCGGCGTCGTGGGACATTCTCGGGCCGACCCTCGTCGAGCACGGCTACGAACTCTATTGGAACGGTCAACGGCTAGGCGGGTCGGGCAGACTCGGCCCGGCCCCGCGCGTCGTCGGCACGCGGCCGCTGCGGTTCGCGCTTCCCGCCGATGCGGCGGGCACCCGTGGCGTGCTCGCTGTCCGCACATACATGCTTCCCAGTTCCGGGGTCAGCTCAGACGGCGGCGGCATGCACAGCGCGCCCATACTGGCTCCGCGGCCGATCAGCGACGCGCTCCACCGCGTGCAATGGGAGCGAACCATCGCCGGTTACATCGTCGATGCGATCGAGCCGATCGCCATGTTGGCACTCATCGGCCTGGCGCTCGGGTGCCTGTCTGCGCAGCAGTCACAAGGGTTTCTTGATCTTTGCCAGCATCGCGCTTGCGCTGACGGCGGCCAGGCGCCTCAACAATGCAATCGTCGCATGGACCGATCTGCAAGATCTGACGACCTATACGTGGCTGGCGTCAGTGATGTGGGTACCAGCGGTGGCCGCCTGGACGTGGGCCTGGAACCGATGGTGCCTGCGTCCGTGGCGAAGCATCGATGTGTCGGCTGTAGTGCTGGCGGTCGCGGGAACTATCGGCGCCGAGATCCACTCGGCGAGTGTGACTCGCGGCAGCCGGCTCGCGTCGATCGCATTGTTTGTCGTGATGGGCGCGCGCATTGTCCGCAACGGACCAATGCGGATTTTGGCGCTCGTCACGTTAGCCTCGATCATGGCCGGGCTATTCGGCGGCGAGCTACTTGATCCGATCGGCCTGCCGGGCATCTGGTTTCCGTTCGGCATCGGCGTGTCGAGGACGCAGTACGTTTACGCGATCGCCATCCCGCTCCTGGCCTTTTTCATCGTGCGAACCTTGCCTGCGAAGAGCGCTACCCTGAACGATGAACACCTGGTCGCCGATCGGCTTCATCCCTTTCTCTCCCGGCTGGAGTGACAACGGAAAAGGTGCGGCGATCGCCACCAGGCGATCGAACGGCAAACCATAAAACAGTTGCGCATGGCGGACGCGAACTTCAAGAGCGACGTCGAGGAGATCCTCCGCGGGCAGAAAGAGGCTCCAACCATGGCTCAGGACAGGATCACCGAATTCGTCGTGTCTCACCTGAACGAACCCGTTTTAACTTCGCCACATGCCGTCCGGTGAGCACGGCGGCGTTGGCACAGATGATGGTCAGCGGTCCGACCCAGACGAGGCGGCGCGGATCGATCTCGCGTTCAGGCATGGGCGTAATCTCCGGTGCCACACGAGCACGATCGCGGCAGCGAGCCCCGCGGCGGCGCCGACCACGCCCCCGAGCAGCTCGTGGGTCAGTGCGAGGCCCGCAATCCCGATGAACAGACCGAGCCCGACGGTCACGTAACCACCGACGCGATGCACCACCGCCCACAGCCGCTCGTTGGTCAGCGTTCGCTTGGTGCGAACGCCGACGGCGACATTCGGTCGCGTCCGCGGCAGCAGGTTGCCGATGGCCACGAAGACGAGTCCGAGCAGCACGACGACCAGGCGGCCGGCCGGTGCGCGAGCGCCAATGGCGGTCAGCGCGCCCGTGAGTTCGAGCGTCACGAGGACGTGGAGCGCGAGCACGAACAGCAGGATACGAAGAACGATGGCGTCGTAGGTGGCGGCAAAGGCGCCGTTGCCGCTGCGGATGCGGTCGTGCGTCCACAGGCTGCGGAACAGCCGGTCGATGACCAGCGCGGTCGTCGGCAGCGTGAGCGCCATCAGCCATCGCGCCGCGGGCACGTCGCCCAGGAACGGACCGGGCAGCATCGGAAACGCAACGAGGCTGACGAGGTAGCCGCTCGCGAGCACCGCCATCGAACCGGCGCGAACGCGATCGCGGCGCGCGGTCGACGATGCCTCCTGCGTGCGACGCCGGAGCTGGCGCGGTCCGCGCCGACGGCTTCATCAGCGCCATCAGGTGCTGCACGAGATCCTGGAAGACCGACGTGTTCAACTCGTAGTAGATCGTTTGTCCTCGGCGCTCGGAGACGACGAAGCCGCCGGCGCGGAGCACGGCCAGGTGGCGCGAGATCGTCGGCCAGCTCGAATGGAACTGGTCGGCAATCTCGCCGGAGGTGCGGGGGCCGCCACGGAGGTAGCTTCGAGGATGTCCCGTCGCGTCTCGTCGGCGAGCGCGCGGAAGGTCGCGTTCGACGGGCGCTGGCGTGATTTCATGATTAGCATATTAGCTAATCGAAAACGTCCAGCACCGCGCAGCGGTCCCGACGACTCAGCGGCGCGGGTGAGCACGACCAAGGGGGCAAATTGCTGGATTTTTTGTGGCCGGACGGCCATGCACGACGGATTGTTCCTCGTCCGCGTCGCGTCAGTGCGGTCAGCCTCAGTTCGGCGTGGGCCGCTCGATGTGATCAACGACGAGGAACTCGACAGTGCCTTTTATCGTTTCCACCTTCAAACCGAGTTGCTGTTGGACCGCAGTGAAGATCGACGCGGGTAAACTGTCCGGCGTTGCAGCTGACGGTAATCCTCCGGTCGCAGCACTTGGCAGCGAGGACTCCGCTGCCCATCGCAGGTCGAAGGCGTATAGCCGGTGAGGCCCGTTCGATCCTCGACCGGACGCGCGACGCGGGGACTCAACAGGTTTGCGAGCTGTGACAGCGGCACGCGCGTCTGGCGCATCACATGCGCGCTCATGATGCCGCGACCGCACGGCAAATCACCGAAGATCATGGGGGCGCCGCCCTGCCGCCCATTCGCGATCCAATCCGTGCAGACTCCGGCGTCGGTTGCAGTTGCGGACCGAGCCTTCCGTCTTTGCGTGCGATCACCAACGCGTAGGCGGGGACCTCCCTGCGCTCGCGGTGGACGACCAGCTTGAAGCGGTCTGCGAGCAGCGTCTGGAGCATCGATAACCTCTGCGATGCCGTCAACTCCGACGGTGCGAAGGTGGCTCGAATCTCGAACACGTCGTCCTCGGCCCATTTGGGCGCACCCACGATCTGTTCGCCCGACTGAGCAGCACGGATTTCATACGCGCACGCCACGAACCATCGCAGGTTGCCGAGCCCCTGGAAACGGCCGGACGGTAGAAAACCGCAACTGAAACCTCGGGACCGTAGGATGTTGGGATCAGCAGGCTTGACCGACGCGACTTCAAAGGCGGAAGCGCGCGTCGATTGTTGCCCGAACAGATTCGCACTCGCCGCTACAAGAGCGGCGATTCCAGGAAGATGCACCGCATCACGCTGTTCTTCCCGCGCCGTAATCCACTCCGCACTAGATTGGACGCTGGAACTTACACGCTAGCTGGTCGGCTCCGAACAACGGTCCAAACGCCGCAGTGACAAGGTGACCCTCTGGGTCTTCTTCCGGCGACAGCGCTGGCGGGATCCCCGACCCGAAAAGCAGCCGTTCCTCCCGCGCGCTTCGAGCGTCGAGCAAAATTTGCAGAACGATGTCGATTTCCAGCAAGCTCGTTCGTCGTCCCAATGAGACGCCAAATGGGGCCGGCTCAAACAAGGAGATAGACGATGCGGGTGATGGTGTTCGGGAAAGCCACTGAGGACAGCGAAAAGGGCGCGCCCCCACGGCCGAGGCGTTCGCGGCGATGGACCGGTTCACCGAGGAGCTGGTCAAGGCCGGAGTCATGGTGGCCGGCGCCGGCCTCAAGAACGACGCCCAGGCCAAGCGCGTCATCTCCGATGGTTCGGGCAGCAGGGTCATTGACGGGCCGTTCGCCGAGACCCGCGAGCTGGTCGCCGGCTTCATCGATCTGGCAGGTCAAGGACATGGACGAGGCCGTGGCCTGGGCGAAGCGCAATCCCATGTTGGGCCAGAGCGGCGATGGAGATCCGCCCGTTCTACGAGGCGGCGGATCTGGCCGAGTTCATGACGCCCGAGGAGCTCGCCGCGCCCCGTGACGGCGAGCGCGGCAAGCTCGGCGTCGCCTGACCGCGGCAGAGCCGTGTTGTCTCCGCGTGCGGCCTTCGCCGAAAATGCGGTGTGGCCGCAGGCGAGACGCACCAGGCGATCGAAGCGACGTTTCGCATTGAACGGGCCAGGCTCATCGCGGGCCTGGCCCGCATCGTGCGGAATGTCGATCGTGCCGAGGAGCTGGCGCAGGACGCGCTGGTCGTCGCCCTGTCCGAGTGGCCGAGGACCGGCGTTCCTGACAATCCGGGAGCCTGGCTGATGGCCGTCGCCAAACGGCGCGCCGTCGACGCCTTCCGGCACGACAAGATGCGCGAGCGCAAGCACCAGGAGATCGCGCGGACGCTGGACGAGACGCGCGGACGGCGCGGCCGAGGCGATCGAAGCGGCCATGGACGATGATCTCGGCGACGAGCTGCTGGGCCTCATCTTCACGGCCTGCCACCCCATACTGTCGCCCGACGCCCGCGCGGCGCTCACCCTCAAGGTAGTCGGCGGCCTGACGACGGACGAGATCGCCCGCGCCTTCCTGTCGAGCGAGGCCGCGATCGCGCAGCGTATCGTCCGCGCGAAGAAGGCGATCGCCAAGGCCGGATTGACCTTCGAGGTGCCGCGCGGCGCCAGAACGGGCGGCGCGGCTGCCCTCGGTGCTCGAGGTCATCTACCTCATTTTCAATGAAGGCTATGCGGCCACGGCGGGCGACGACCTCGTCCGGCCGGGCCTGTGCCTGGAGGCTCAACGGCTCGGCCGCATGCTGGCCGGTCTGATGCCCGCGGATGCCGAAGTGCTCGGCCTCCTGGCCCTGATGGAGATCCAGGCGTCGCGCCATCAGGCGCGCACCGGGCCGGACGGCGCCTTCATACCCATCACCGAGCAGGATCGCGCACGCTGGGACCATTTGCTGATCGGCCGGGGCCTCGATGCGCTGGCCCGCGCCGAAGCGCTTGGCGGCGACGGCCCCTATGTGCTGCAAGCCGCGCTCGCCGCCTGCCACGCCCGCGCGCGCCGGGCCGCCGATACCGACTGGCCGCGCATTGCCGCGCTCTATGACCGGCTGCGCGTCGTGGCGCCCTCGCCCGTGGTCGATCTCAATCGCGCGATCGCCCACAGCATGGCCTTCGGGCCCGAAGCGGGCCTCAGACTGGTGGACGAGATCGCCGACGCCGCCGCCCTGCGCGACTACGCGCCATTGCCGGCGGCGAGGGGCGACTTTCTGTTCCGGGCCGGTCGACTGGCCGAGGCGCGTTCAGAATTCAAGGCTGCGGCCACGCTGACCCGCAACGCGCGGGAAAGGGCATTTCTCCTCGCACGGGCTGACGCCTGCGACTGCAAGCACTGAATCCGTGTCCGGCTTCCAGTGAGGGCCCGGCAACGAATTCGAGACGCACAGGAGTAGACTCGGGCCTTCTCCAGCCAGCCGCGAAGGCCGAAAGGGACTGCCGCGCATCCGGCACGCGGAGTTGATCGATCGCCTCCTATCGCAGCCTTGCGGCACACGATCCCGCGCGCATGGCTGAGTGTTATGACGAGAATGCGACCTTTCGGGACATCGCAGTTTGATCTCCAGGGCCGCGACAAGATTCGGGATATGTGGAAGTTCGTGACGCGACCTGAGCCGGGACTCACTCGTCACCGTTCGAAATCGTCAGCGCCGACGACGACCAGGTGAAGGCGAGGCTCACTGACCACTACACGTTCACAGACACCGGACGGACCGTGGACAACGCGGATCACGTCGACGTTCCCAGTTCAAGGACTGGCCTGATCCTCCACCACAATGACGACTGTGATCCGGTGGCGTGGGCCAACATGGCAATGACCGGACCGAAGGCCTGGCTCGCCGGGCACGCCCGTCCCGTACTGGCGCTGGCCGCGAACAAGAAGCTGCAGGAATATCTCCACACCGAACTCGAAAATCGCAGTCGCCTGAACGCGGTTGACACAGAGTCTGCGGTGCATACCGCCGCGCGCCGGCGATCAGGCACCTGCGTGAGTGAACGTCCCGTGTCTGATTCGCAGTCACTGTGTTTTATTGTGCTTTGCAGATGAAACTCGCCGCATCGTCCGTGTTCCCAGAGCCTGACCATGTGGCGGCCAGCGGGTACGGACACAGCGGACGCGTGCGAACCACGGCGCCGGCCTTCACGTGGGAGGCGATAACCCGGTCAGGCGCGATGCCACGCTCCACCCATTGCTCCAATGCCGCAATCTTGTCGAACTGGTCGGTGGCGCCCTCGCCGCCCTGGCAGTGCATCATTCCGGGAACCATGAAGAGCCTGTAGAACTCCTCTGCCGCCCGCCGACTCACCAACACGCGTGACGACGCTCTCGTAGTAGTTGATGCTGTTCTGTGGCGCGATCTGCTGATCGTTCCATCCGTGATACTGGAGGATCTTGCCGCCCCGTTGCTTGAATGCCGTGAGGTCGGGGTCGATGGCATTGAACTGACCGATTTCAGAATCGATTCTGTCAGCGGTAACAGGATCTCGATCGAGATCGAGCGTCTGGAAATCCCAGTTCGGATTGCCGAAGACGATGTATTTGTAGTGGCTGTCGGCAATGCGGAACGCCTGGGGCAGGTCGGCCCAGCCGAGCTCGCCACCGACGGCCAATCCTGGAAAGACCTCACTCCCCTTCGAGTTCCGCGCCGGCGCGCACCTGCTTCAATGAGGCGACTTGCGGTGCCGTGAGACATGTCGCTGCGTCGGCGCCCTGGCATTGCAGGGACGGCCGGATCGAATACGCACGTCCGTGGGTTCTCGAGGAGCCCATCCGTCACGCCGTCACGCGCATCGCATTGTCTGAGTACGGCGTCGTGGATCAGGGGATACTTGCTCGGCCGGAATCCGAGTGCTGGCGTCCTTTCGGACCGCTTGTGCGACGCCGAGGATTTGACTGACAAGATGCGTCCAATAGTTCGCGGGCGCGCCCGCGATGATGCCGTCGTAGTCGGCGGGAAACCGCTGCGCCTCCTTGAGGCCTTGCTTGCCTCCCGACGAACAGCCATTCCCTGAACGGGCGCTGGTCGATGACGGTCGGGGTGTGATAGCCTCGCCGCGCGCAAGTCTGGGGGTCCATGAAGGCGGCTGTCATCCTCTTCGGTTTCTTTCTGGTCATCGCGCCACTGGCGGGTTCGCAGAGTCGAACTCAGAACGGTGATGACTCAACGCTCCAGTGTCATTCTGCCTGGGACGCGCAGCGGACCGGCGATAGACCCGCAACGAACGGGCATCGGCACGCTGGTCGTGGCCGGCTCCGGAGCAGCTTCTGTTCGACTGCGGTCGTGGCATACCAACCGCCATGAGTCGTATGGCGATCGTGCCCAGCTGACGTGACCAGGGTGTTTCTACACACCTGCACTCGGACCACGTCATTGCATTGCCCGAGTTGTATCTGTATCCGTGGGCCTCTCAAGGTCGGACGACGCCCTTTGAAGTGTGGGGACCCGATGGCACCAGGTCGATGATGGAGCATCTGCAGAAAGCCTTTGCGTTCGATCATCCGTATAAGGCGCGACGTCGATGAGAAATTCCCAGGCAGCGGGATCAAGGTCATCGCCACCGACATTCGCGAGGGCATCGTGTATCAGGCCAACGGCGTCAAGGTGACCGCGTTTCTCGTCGATCACGGACCCGTGAAGCCGGCGTTCGGCTCACCGCGTCGAGCACCGCCAGCATTCGGTCGTTCTGTCGGGTGACACGCGGCCGTCACGAGAACCTCGTGAAGTTTGGCCAAAGGCGCCGATCTCCTGATCCACGAAGTCGGCGCAAGGTCGAAACAGGATCCGATATTCACGGGGCCACCCGACGAACTGCTTCCCAACAGTCGTGCGACAAGAAGACAGGCGAAGACGATCCTCGACCACCATACCGACCCGTTGAGGCCGGCAGAGTGTTCGGGATGGTGAAGCCGAAACTCGCGGTGTTCTCGCATTACCCCGGCGGGTCCGCGACGCTACTTCTCCTCACGGCAAACGTACGATGGTCCGCTTGAATTTGGCGAAGACGGCATGACTATCGACGTGGGAGATACGATCAACATCCGTCGCCTCCCCGTCACCGGCAAATAGCTCTGCTCGCGCTGTTGTCGGCGCCGCAGGCGACTGCACTTCTGACCCTGGAACGATTCCAGGCCGTAAGTGCACACGTTGGAGGTCAACATGCGACGTGTTCCCGTACTGTCCGTGCTGCTGTCTCTCGCGACGATGCCGGTTCCGCTTGCTGCGGCTCAGGACCATCATCGGGACCAGCGACCAGCAAGGAGCCATGGTGATGGGCTTCGACCAGGCTCGAACGACACACCACTTCTTGCTCTTCACCGACGGCGGCGCTGATCGACGTCGGCGTCAACGATCCCGCCGACATAAAGAATCGCGACGCGATCCGCTCTCACCTGCCGCACATCGCCATGATGTTCGGCCACGGAAATTTCGATGCGCCGATGCTGGTGCACGACTCGAAGAACTGTGCCAGGCACGAAGGCGATGACCGAGCGGACGGGAGCGATCCGGCATGCAGTATGTGGAGACGGCACACGGCGGTCGCGTGAATATCGTCACGTCCGATGCAGACGCGCTCGCGGCGGTGCATGCATTCTTGAAGTTTCAGATCGCGGAGCACAAGACCGGCGATCCGACAACCGTGCGGACGCGATGACCGTCACGCCGATGGGGCCTCAGGATGTCGCCCGCACGACCGGTGTCATGCACCGATACCCTTCGGCACTACGAGCGCAAGGGATTGCTTCCTGGCGTCACACGGACGGCGGCGGGGTATCGGCGGTACTCGGCCGCCACCGTCGATCGGGTGCTGCTCATTCAACGAGCGCTTGTGGTCGGATTCTCCCCTGGCTGACCTGACGCGTGTCCGGCGTGCGGGATCGAGGCGGTGCGCCGTGCCACGGCGTTCGGGCGCTCGTCGGCGAGCGCCTCGAGGAGCTCAATCAGCGCATCGAGGAACTACTGACCCTGCGCGATGAATTGCGACGGCTCCTGGCTGACTGGGATGGGAGATTGTCGAAGACCGCAAAGGGCCAGCGCGCAAACCTTCTGGAAACCCTCGGAACGCGCGCGGTTATCGAGGGAACTCGCCGCCGGCGGCAGAATCACTCCAGAGAGTCAGACGTTCCCACACGCAACACAAAAACCCTGGAGCCAGCATATGACCCGCCCCGGAAGCAGGCGATAATCGAGGTCGTGCGAAGGTTCCTGGCCGTGGGGATACTCGTCGTGTTCGCGTCGCTGAATGCGATCGATGGCATCTGCTGCCCTGATGGCTGTACCCACGAGCGCGAAGCAACCTCGCAACAGCACGGCGACGACGCGGGAGACGGCAGCTGCATGCTCTGCCTCGGCGGCATCGATTCGCCCGTTGCACCTGTGCTCACACCGTCCGGTATGCTCACGACTCGCATCGAACATGCGCCGTTGAGATCTCACACATCGACGCGCTGCCGCAACCCACCTGACCACCCTCCGCGCGCATAGCGCGCTCCACGAGTCATCGCACTCAATGAACTGGGAATCGGTGCGTACGCACGCGCCGGCGGAGGTCTATGCGTTCGCTGCTATTCGCGCTGGTGATACTTGTTTGCTGTCAATTCTCGATAGCTCGCCCATGGCCAGACGGGCACCGTTCGTATTCACGTCCGAGCGGCGCAGAAGCCGATCGAGGACGCGGAAGTGGTCGTGGCCGGCACCAGCCATCGCACCGACGCGGCCGGCACGACGACCGTCGTCGCCGGCGCCGGGAACGTCGACATCACCGTCGTGAAGCCCGGGTTCGTGCCCGTGACCACATCCGTGCAGGTGGGCGCCGGCGCGACGCAAGAGGTCATCGTGGAGTTGCAGCCGCAACCGAACCTCGAGGAAAGCGTCACCGTCGTCGCATCGACGCGGACCGACAAGCGTCTCGAGGATCAGCCCATGCGCGTCGAGGTCCTCGCGCGCGAGGAGATCGAAGAGAAGATGCTCATGACGCCCGGCGACATCGTCATGATGCTGAACGAGATGGGCGGCATGCGGGTGCAGACGACGTCGCCGTCGCTCGGGCGCGGCCAGCGTGCGCATTCAGGGCATGCGGGGCCGGTATACGCGCGTGCTCTCGGACGGGCTGCCGCTGTTTGGCGAGGTCGGCGGGCTTGGTCTGCTCCAGATCCCGCCGATGGATCTCGGGACAGGTCGAGGTCATCAAAGGTGTGGCCTCGGCGTTATATGGCGCCGGCGCGATGGGTGGCGTCATCAACCTGCTGTCGCGGCGGCCAGGCGCTGAACCCGCGGAGGAGTTCCTGCTCAATCGGTCCACACGAGGCGCGACTGATGCGGTCACGTTTCTCTCCCGTTCCTTCGCGCGCGGCTGGAGCGGTTCGTTGCTCGGTGGCGGCCACTGGCAGGAGACCAACGACGTCAACGACGATGCGTGGGCCGATCTCCCGGGCTATTCGCGAGGCGTCGTGCGTCCGCGCGTGTTCTGGGATGGCGGCGGCGGCCGAACCTTCTTCGCCACGACCGGCTTTACCTACGAGGATCGCCACGGCGGCACGCCGGATGGCGAGGTGCTGGCGGCCACGGGCCAGCCGTATGTCGAAGCCCTCGAGACGCGACGCTACGACGCCGGTGCGGTCGGACAGTTCCTGATCAAGGACCGATACGTCGTGACGGCGCGCGCGGCGATTGCGCGACAGAGCCACGATCATCAGTTCGGCGAGGTCCTCGAGCGGGATCGGCACGACACCGCGTTTGGCGAAGCGGCCGTTCGTGGAACCGCGGGTCGGCAGACGTGGGTCGCCGGGTTCGCGATCGAGCGCGACGCCTATACGGCGCGCGATGTGCCGCGATTCGACTACGACTTCCTCGTGCCAGGCGCATTCGCGCAATACGACGCTCACCGTGTCTCCGAAGCTCTCGCTGTCCGGAAGCGCTCGCCTCGATCATCCACAGCGAGTACGGCACGTTCTTCAGTCCACGCGTGTCGGCACTGGCGCGTGCGGGACACTGGACGAGCAGGCTGTCGCTGGGAACCGGTTTCTTCGGGCCGACGCCGATCACGGAGGAGACTGAAGCGGCAGGCCTGACACGTCTGGAGATTCGACGGCCGCTCGAAGCCGAGCGTGGACTGAGCACGTCGTTCGACGTGTCTCCGCACGGATGGGCCCCTGTCATACTACGGCCACGCTGTTCGCGTCTCGAATCCGTGACCCACTCCACGTCGAACGTTCGCCGTCGTGCGTGCTCAGCACCCTGCCGGATCCGACCACGAACGTCGGCCTGGAGCTCCTGGGCACATGGCGCCGCGCGCCATTCTCGGTCACCGCCAGCTACACCTACGTGCGGGCGCGCGAGACCGTCGACGCGCGTTCAACAGGATGTGCCTCTGACACCGCGGCACAGCGCCGGCCTCGTGGGCATGTGGGAAGCAGAGGACGTGGGTCGCGTCGGCATCGAGTGGTACTACACCGGCAGACAGAGCCTTGAAGAGAATCCGTATCGCGTGACGAGCGAGCCGTACATGATTCTCGGACTCCTGGCCGGAAAAGCAGTTCGGGCGCATTCGCCTCTTCGTGAACGGCGAGAACCTCACTGGTGTCAGGCAGACGCGATGGGATCCGCTGCTTCTCCCGACGCGCGCCGTCGACGGCCGCTGGACGGTCGACGCGTGGGCGCCGCTCGAAGGCCGGAACATCAACGGTGGCCTGCGCGTCCGTTTCTAGATCCTGTTCACTTTCGAGGCTCGGTGCTCGCCAACCGGCCGGAACCTCGCGCGGGTGTTCTAGGTTAGGCTACGAGCGTGACGGCCTCCAAGAATGACATTTCGCGTCTTGATCATCGGTGGCACGGGGCAGGTCGGAGCTGCGGTGGTGCGTGCGCTGGCTGCAGAGCCGTCCTGCGCTGAAGTCGTGATGGTCAATCGCAAAGCGATTTCTCTGACCGCAGATCCTCGCGTGCGGCAGGTGATTTTGGATACGGCTGCTGCTCAGTTTCCGGCAGAAGTGACCAGGCTTGCGCAGAGCATGGTTGCGCAAGGCGATCCTGTCTATGGGGCATCCTGTGTTGGCGTCGGTAAAGGCAGCATGAAGTGGAGCGAGGAGGAATTGAAGGCTCTCGAAATTGGGGTTGTCGGTGGTTTTGCCCGTGGTTGTCACGCCGGAGGTATCACGCAGTTTGCTCTGCTCTCGGCAGCGGGAAGCACCGCAAAAAGCAGGATTCGCTATGCGCGGGTCATGGGGTTGAAAGAAGAAACGGTTCAAGGGATAGGCTTCAAAAGCCTGGCGATTTTCCGCCCGGGCATCATCGCGGGCAATGCCCATACGCCGAGCTATGCTGCCTGGTTGGGGCGTCTGATTCCTGGTCCATTCGGGACGATCGAGCAGGACGATATCGGGCGCGCCTTTGTCGCTGAATTCATCAGCAGCTCGGCCCCAAACGGGGTTGTTTATCTCGAAAATGGGGCGATGAGACAGAGGTCTCGTGCGTTTACATAGTCGACTATTCACTGAAGGCGGACCCCAGCTTGGACCAGTGGGTTGGCCGCGCCTGAGCTCACGGAGGAGCCAGGCCTTCGCGGTCTTCCAGTCCCGCATGACGGTCTCCGGCGATACGTTCAAGACATCCGCTGTTTCTTCGACGGTCAGGCCGCCAAAGAATCTCAACTCCACAACCTGGCTCATACGCGCATCGAACGTCGCCAGTCCGCTGAGCGCATCGTTGAGCGGCGACAAGGTCGCGCTCCTTCGAGTCCGGCAGCTCTTGCACGTCATCGAGACTCACGTGAACCGCACCGCCACCGCGTTTCTGGCGCTGCCGGCTGCGGGCGAACTCCACCAGAATCCGTCGCATCATCTGCGCCGCGACAGCGAGGAAGTGCGCGCGATCCCGCCATTCGACTCGATTGACGTCGATCAGCCGCAGGTACGCCTCGTTCACCAGTGACGTCGCCTGCAGCGTATGATCGGGCCGCTCCTGGCGCATATAGCGCCGTGCGAGACGGTGGAGCTCTTCATAGACCAGCGGGACCAGTCGGTCGAGGGCGGATCCGTCGCCCTGGCTCCACGCTCGGAGGAGCTCGGTGGGTCCGCTGTCGGAATTCGGCGACATGACAGTTTTTCCGGTCGGATGGCGCCTTCTATGAACAGAGGACGGTATGGGCACACCGCGCCGACGCGGTTCCAGACCCCGCATCCAGGAGTCCGACATGAACCAGCCTGTGATGGACCATTGGACGACGGTCAAACGCATCCATCAGTCTGCTCTCGATATCGACCCGTCGGAACGTGCCGCATTCGTCGACGAATCATGCGGCGGTGACGAAGCGCTGCGCCGCGAGGTGGAGTCGCTTCTCACGTACGCGACCGAGGCCGAGTCGTTCCTGGAGCGGCCGGCGGTGGACATCGCGCCCAACCCGCCGGGTGAGTCGCGTGAGGCGACGCTCGTCGGCAGAACCATCAGTCACTATCAGGTCCTGTCGTTGCTCGGTGCCGGCGGAATGGGAGAGGTCTACCTCGCGCGCGATCCGCGACTGGACCGGACCGTCGCGCTGAAAATCCTGCCCGGAGAGCTCGCGGCGGACGCAGACCGCATGCAACGCTTCACGCGCGAAGCGAAGGCCGCATCCGCGCTGAACCATCCGAATGTGGCCACCATCTACGACGTCGGCGAGAGCGATGGCATCTCCTTCATCGTCATGGAGCACGTCGAAGGAGAGACCCTTCTGGCGAGGATCAGCCGTCGAATGACACCGCCGGAGGTTGTCGATATCGCCGTGCAGGCCGCGGACGCGTTGGATCTCGCGCACGCGAAGGGCATCACGCACCGTGACATCAAGCCAGCCAACCTGATGCTGACGCACCGCGGTCACGTGAAGGTGCTCGATTTCGGCGTGGCGAAGATGGCCCGCAACGACGAGGGCAGTCCGAATGGCGATTGGACCGTTGAGCCTGTGACTGCCGTCGGCAGCGTCGTCGGGTCGGCGCCGTACATGAGTCCCGAACAGATCGTGGGCGGCGACGTCGATTCGCGCAGTGACGTGTTCAGCCTGGGAGTCGTCATCTACCAGATGGCAACCGGGCAGCTTCCGTTCTCCGGATCGACGCGGGCGGAAATGAAGGACCGCATCCTTCACGCGGCTCCGGAAGCCGATGATGCGGCTCAACCCGGATACCCCGCCGGAGCTGGAACGGATCACGCTCAAATGTCTCGACAAGCGGACCGACGAGCCGCTATCAGTCGGCGCGCGAGCTGTTGACCGACCTGTGGCCGTTGAAGCGTCAGCTCGACGCGAACGCGGCTCGAGCGATGCCAGATGCAGTGCGGCTCGAGCTCCTGAGGCGGTCTGGCTCGCATCCAGGCGCCGCCGCCGATCACACCCGCAGGCGCCGACGATGCCTCGCCCACCGATGCGGCGCGTGCGTCGGAAGCATCGGAGCTCGTTGCCCGCGGTTGGGCGCATCTGCGCTCGGGGTCTTTCTTCGAGCTATCCGACGCTGTGTCGGCGTTTCAGGCCGCGACGGTGATCGATCCAACTTGCGCCGCCGCATACGCTGGCCTGGCGCTCGCGAAGGTTGCGCAGGCGACCGATCGCGACGTGCCGCTCGTCGAAGCGTTCGGCGAGGCGCAAGCCGCTGCGCTTCGCGCGCTTGCGTTGGACGATGAAAGCGCCGACGCACAGGTGGCGCTGGGACAGGTGATGCTCTTGGCAGAGTGGGATTGGATCGCCGCCGAGCGCAGCTTCCAGCGCGCCCTGGCCATCAACCCGAATCACGCGGAAGCGTACCTCCACTACGGCTGCTTGATGGAAGCGCTCGGCGACCTGGAGCGTGGATTTCACCTGAAACTGCAGGGTCTGGAATGCGACTCGACGTCGGCGCTCGCCCACGTGCCAGATCGCCGCTCTCGTTCTGGAATCAGCGTCGGTACGACGACGTGATCGTGTGGGCCAACAAGGCGCTCGATCGCGATCCGCACCATCTGTTCGCTCGTGAACTGCTCGCGGGCGCGCTACTGGAAGATGGGCGAGTCTCGAGCGCGCTCTGACGGAAGACCTGAAGCGTGCCGAAGCGCGTTCTCCAGAACGAGAGACGCTGGCGGCCCTTGAAGCGGAATGTGTCGCCGAACTCCTGCCGCAGCTACCGTCGCGACGGCCTCGGCGGGGCGCACCGCTTGCATCCTCAAGCATCGGCAGCGCGCGGGCAGAACTGCTGTCGGATGGCAGCGGCACAAGCCGAACGTGGCAACGCCGGGTTAGGACTCGTGGTGCACTACGCTGAGGCTGGAGACCTCGACGCAGCTTTCGAGCATCTTCAACGCGCCATCGACGCGCGCGACCCTGCGTTGGTTCATCTCGCCGTGGCGCCTCAGTGGGACAGCCTGCGCCCGGATCCGCGGTTCAACCAGTGCCTCGTAAGGATGAAATTGCGACCGGCCTGGTGACCGGGCCGGATGGTTGCGGCTTCTGTTCGGGTGCGACGAGAGCCAGCTCCTGCGAACTGGCGCCAGGGCCGCGATGACGGAGAGAACACCGAACAGGATGACGCGGGTTTTATGGCGCCACGTGGCTATCGGGCCGGCTCCAGAGCCCTCCGCAACCTTATGCTCGCCTGGGTTCATCCAACACAGCGACGTCATGGAACCCACACCAGACCGCACACATGACGCGGGCCGTCCATCCGTGATCGAGGACTCGCTGCGCGATGTTCGTCATGGCTTTCGCGTGTTGCGGCGGTCGCCGGGTTTCACGGCTGCGGCGCTCCTGACGTTGGCGCTCGGCATCGGCGCGACCTCGGCCGTGTTCAGCGTCGTGCGCACCGTGATGTTGGAACCGCTGCCATACCGTGACCCCGATCGCATCGTCGCCGTGTGGAAACAAACCGCGGCGGCACCAGCCGCAACGTGATCGCTCCCGCCAACTTTGTCGCGTGGCGCGAGCGGATGCACACCCTCGAGCACCTCGGGATGGTGGGGCCGACCAATCTGGTCCTGATGGTCGACGGCCAGCCGTCGAACGTCTCGGGCCTGACGCTGTCGGCCGACGTATTTGCCGCGCTCGGCGTGCGGCCCGCGCTGGGCCGCGCGTACACGGTCGAAGAAGATCTCGGCGGGCGCAGCACGGTGATCGTGTTGTCGTACGAGTTCTGGCAGAGTCGCCTCGGCGGGCGTGATGTGCTCGGCATGACGCTCAGCACCGGCAGTGGTCCGGCGACGGTGATCGGCGTCATGCCCCTGGCTTCACGGTGGTCGGGCAGAAAGCCGACTTCCTGGTTCCATACGGTCAGAGCCTCGAGCAGCTTCGCGCGGTGAGCGGACGGGCAGCTCATACGCCATCGCGCGACTTCGCGACGGCGTATCGTTCGCGCAAGCGGCGAGCGAAATGCGAGCCATCTTCGCCGATCTCGAGCGGGAATTCCCCAGCGCAACGCGCGGCGCACGGTGATGCTCCTTCCACTCCGAGGAGCAGATGGTCGGAGAGATCCGCCCGGCATTGCTCGCGCTCGTGGCCGCGGTTGGATTGGTGCTGCTCGTCGGCTGCGTCAACGTCGCGAACCTGCTGCTGGCGCGCAGCGCGGCGCGAGAGCGCGAGATCGGCCTGCGCACCGCGCTTGGTGCCCGACGTGGACGGCTGGTGCGTCAGATGCTGACGGAGAGCTTGGTGCTCGCCGCCGGCGGCGGCATTGCGGGCCTGGGCGTCGCGGCACTGTGCCATCGTGGCCTGCTCGCGCTCGTGAGCGATCGGATCCCGATACCACGGCTGGACCAGATGTCGATGGATCTTCCGGTCGTCGCCTTCACCCTGGTCGCCGCGCTCGTCACCGGCATCGCGTTCGGCGTCGTTCCCGCATTCGTCTCCACCAACCACGCGCGCGACGCCATCCGCGAAGGCGGACGTCACGGCGGCGGCCGGCGACGGCATCGCGTGCTTCGCTCGCTGGTCGTCGTCGAGGTCGCACTATCGCTCGTGCTGTTGGCTGGCGCCGGTCTGCTGATGCGAAGCCTGGTGAAGCTCCAGAGCGTCGACCTCGGATTTCGCGTCGACGGCGTGCTCACCGCGAGCGTGCAGCTACCGACACCGCGCTACGACTTCCTTGCATCGGGCAACCTCTTTCGCGATTCGATGGCCAGAATCGCCGCGCTCCCCAGCGTACAGTCGGTCGCGGGAGCGTCGTGCATGCCCATGCCATTTCCCTGCATCGGCACGAGTTTCTGGCGCATCGATCAGCCGCGGCCGGCGGACGGGCAGCTCCCGACGCAGCCACGTCCGGCCCGTCACGCCGAACTTCTTCACCACGTTGAGCATTCCACAGATCGCCGGACGCGACTTCTCCGATGCCGATACGGCCGACTCGACGCCGGTCGCGATCGTCAGCCAGGAGGTCGTCCGCCGTCAGTTCGCCGGATGGTTCGCCGCTCGGCCGGCGGCTCCGAATCAACGTCAATCATGCCAACGGCAGGGAAGATGTCGAATGGACGATCGTCGGCGTGGTCGGCGACATGCGATCCAACCTCGACGGGCCCATCCAGCAGACGATCTTCATTCCCAAAACGCAGCGTCCCGGCGGCGCCATCACGTTCTTCGTGCACACCCGCCAGGATCCGCTTGCGCTCGCGTCCAGCGTGACCAGCGTCGTGCACGCGATGGAACCGGAAGCGCCCGTCGACATCCGCACGCTCGACGACGTTGTCGGCCGCACGATCGCGCGTCCGCGAGCGATCTCGGTGCTGGTCAGCGTCTTCGCTCTCGTCGCCCTCATCCTCGCAGCGGTAGGCGTGTACGGCGTCATGGCATATTCCGTCAAAGAGCGGACTCAGGAGATCGGCGTCCGCATGGCCCTCGGCGCATCCTCGGCGTCGGTATTTCGGATGGTCCTGGGCCAGGCGTTGCACCTCGTTCTGACGGGCATCGCAGCAGGACTCCTGGCGTCGGCGGCGCTCACCCGCTTGCTCGCGGGATTGCTCTTCGAAGTCGAACCTCTCGACCCGACGACGTTTGCCGCGACCTCGCTCGCTCTGCTCACCATCGCCACGGTCGCCGCCTACATCCCCGCGCGGCGCAGCATGCGTATGGCTCCCGTCGACGCGCTCGAAATCAGATGTAGCTCCGGAATTAGATGTAGGGGACGACCTTCAGGTCGTCCCGAGCGGCCGGGCCTGAAGGCCCGGCTCTACGGCTGCATAGTTTTCAAAGTTCGTAGTTTTCAAATGCGGTGCAGCGTTCGGCGGAACTGCAGCGAGGCGGGTGTGGGCTGGATCGAGCCGGTCACTCTGTCCTTCCCACTACAGATTATCCCTCACCAGGGCCTTGCCGCAAACCCCCGGGCGTGCGCCACCATGGCCTTCCTGCGCGAGATCGCGCGACGGAGTCGTTGATGGGCGTCGACGTGTTGGATTTCCAGGAGATCGACCAGACGCAGGTCGCGGTCGTTGGCGGCAAGGGCGCGCACCTGGGGAGCTTTCGCGGATCGACGGCATCCGCGTGCCGGCTGGCTTTTGCGTGACGACGGACGCCTTCCAGCGGATCATGGCGGAAGCGCCGTCGATCGACGATCGGCTCGATCGGCTGTCGCGCCTGAAGCCGGACGACCGGGAGGCGATCCGCGCGCTCAGCGCGGAGATCCGCCGGACCATCGAAGGGATCGCCATCCCCGACGATCTGGCGGCGGCGATCACCCGCGCGCTCGCCCGGCTCGGCGAGCAAGCCGCCTACGCCGTCCGATCCAGCGCGACGGCGGAGGACTTGCCGACGGCCTCCTTCGCGGGCCAGCAGGACACGTACCTGAACGTCGTGGGGCCGGCGGCGATCCTCCAGCACGTCAGCCGGTGCTGGGCCTCGCTCTTCACCGAGCGGGCCGTGACCTACCGCCTGCGGAACGGCTTCGACCACCGGAAGGTCCACATGGCCGTGGTCGTGCAGCAGATGGTCTTCCCGCAGGCGGCCGGCATCCTGTTCACGGCCGACCCCGTCACGGGCAACCGGAAGGTCGCCTCCGTGGAGGCCAGCTTCGGCCTCGGCGAGGCCCTGGTCTCCGGCCTGGTGAACGCGGACGTCTACAAGGTGCGGGACGGCGAGGTCGTCGCCAAGGCGGTCGCCACCAAGCAGCTTGCCATCCACGCCTCGCCGGCAGGCGGGACGCAGGAACAGGCGATCGAGCCGGAGCGGCAGGAGCAGCCGGCGCTGACGGATGCGCAGGTCGTGCGGCTCGCGCAGCTGGGCCGGCGGATCGAAGCGCACTTCGGCCGCCCCCAGGACATCGAATGGTGCCTGGTCGACGACGGCTTCCAGATCGTCCAGAGCCGGCCGATCACCACGCTGTTCCCCATCCCCGCGGCCGGCGACCGGGAGAACCACGTCTACGTCTCCGTCGGTCATCAGCAGATGATGACCGACCCCATGAAGCCCCTGGGGCTCTCCATGTGGCAGCTGACGACCGCTCGGCCCATGGCCGAGGCCGGCGGGAGGCTGTTCGTCGACGTCACCCAGGGCGCTGGCTTCGCCGGCGAGCCGCGCAGGCCTCCTGGAGGCCCTGGGGAGATCCGATCCGCTGATCGGCGACGCGCTGCAGACCATCCTCGAACGCGGCGACTTCATCCGGTCGCTCCCGGACGAGGGTCCCGCGCTGGGCCGCCGCCTGGCGGCGCGCCGGCCGCGATCGAGACCGATCCGGCCATCGTCGCCGAGCTGATCGGGCGCAGCCAGGCATCCATCGCCGCCTTGAAGCGCGACATCCGGACGAAGTCCGGATCGGCGCTACTCGACTTCATCCTGGCGGACATCCAGGAGCTGAAGCGGATCCTGTTCGATCCGCAGAGCCATGCAGGTGTTCATGGCGGGGATGGAGGCCACGTGGTGGCTGAACGAGCAGACTGCAGGCGTGGCTGGGCGAGAAGAACGCGGCCGACACGCTCACGCAGTCCGTCCCCAACAACGTCACGTCGGAGATGGGGCTGGCGCTCCTGGACGTCGCGGACGTGATCCGCCCGCATCCGGAGGTGGTGGCGTTCCTGCAGCAGGTCGAGGACGAGGACTTCCTGGACGAACTGCCGGCAGCTCGCAGGCGGGCGCGAAGCGCGAGACGCCATCCAGGCCTGGCTCGACAAGTACGGCATGCGCGGCGTCGGCGAGATCGACATCACGAGGCCGCGTTGGAGCGAACGCCCCGCCATGCTCGTGCCGATCCTGCTCGGCCACATCGAGAACTTCGAGCCTGGCGCCGCGAGCGGCGCTTCGAGCAAGGGCAGCAGGAGGCCTCGAAGAAGGAGCAGGAGCTGCTCGAGCGCTTGCGCGGCCCTGCCGGACGGGGAGCGCAAGGCCGAAGAGACCAGGCGGATGATCGACCGGGTCCGGACCTTCGCCGGGTACCGCGAGTATCCGAAGTACGGCAAGGTCAGCCGCGACTTCGTCTACAAACAGGCTCTGATGAAAGAAGCCGAGCGCCTCGTGCAGGCCCGCGTGCTTCGTGAGAAGGAAGACATCTTCTATCTCAGGTTCGAGGAGATCCAGGACGTCGTGCGCGCGAACCGGGTGGACGATCAGCTGATCGACCAGCGCAAAGACGCGTTCAGGTCGTACCAAGCGCTCACGCCGCCCCGAGTGCTCACGTCGGAGGGCGAGGTCGTCGCCGGAGCGTACCGACGCGACGACATGCCGGCTGGCGCGCTGGTCGGCTTACCGGTTTCCGGCGGGACCGTCGAGGGCGGGGCCCGCGTCATCCTCGACATGGCGGAGGCCGATCTCGAAGCGGGCGACATCCTGGTCACCGCCTACACGGACCCCGAGCTGGACGCCGCTGTTCGTCGCGATCAAGGGTCTGGTGACGGAGGTGGGTGGCCTGATGACCCACGGCGCCGTGATCGCACGGGAGTACGGCTTGCCGGCCGTCGTCGGGGTGGAGCATGCCACCCGGCTGATCCGGGACGGGCAGCGGATCCGCGTGCATGGAACGGACGGGTTACGTCGAGATCCTGTCGTAAGCGGTTTCCACTCCGGTGTAGTGCAGGCCTTCAGGCCTGCCCTCGCGGCGGACCGGATCTCGACATTCTAGGTGAGCGGACTCACACTCACCTAGAATGTCTATGCGAGAGCGCCTGGAGCTGCTTCAGGGCACGCTCGACTTGTTGATCCTGCAGTCGCTTCGTGCCGGCCCCGCTCACGGGCACGAAATCATGCGGAGCCATCGAGCACAGGTCAGGATCGGTCCTCCGCGTCGAACAGGGATCGCTCTATCCCGCGCTGCATCGGCTGATCAAGCGCGGCTGGATCGCCTTCGACACATGGCACGTCCGAAAACAACCGGCGAGCCAGAATGCACGAGCTGACGGCGAAGGGGCGCAAACAGCTCGCGGTCGAGACATCCAACTGGGAGACGGCTCGCGAGTGCCATCGCTCGCGTGCTGAGGCCGGCATGATCTGGCGGCGCGGCCGGGCGCTCGAGGACCTCGGACGAGGATATCCGCGAGCATCTCGCCCGCGAAACCGAGGAGAACCTGGCGCGAGGCCTGTCGCCGGAAGAGGCCCACGCCGCCGCGCCGTGCGTTCGGCAGCGTCACGCGAGTCAAAGAGGACACCCGGGCGGTGTGGATCCCAATCTGGGTGGACCAGCTGGCGCAGGACGTCCGCTACGCCATTCCGGCTGCGTTCGGCACAGCCCGGGCCTCATGCCTCGTCATCGCGACGCTCGCGCTCGGTATCGGTCTGACGACGGCGGTGTTCAGCGTAGTCAACGCCGTATCTGCTGCGGCCGCTGGCGTACCGGGACGGCGATCGGCTGGTGTGGATCGTGACCTATGACGATCGCGTAGCGCCCATCAAATCGATCGAGGCGGTCGCCGCGCCCGACTTCATGGCGTTCCAAAGCCAGTCGTCCACCCTCGATCGCGTCGTGGCCTTCGACACGAGCATGGAACGCGTCGACGACGAAAGACGGCGTGGTCGCGACACGGGTGGCGTTGGTTTCGAGCGATGTTCTGGGATCTCGCCGGCGCGACGCCGACGCTCGGCCGTCTGCCGGGGAGCGGCGAAGACGCGCTGCTGCTGTCGCACGCGTTCTTCGAAAGCGCCTTCAATGGAGACGCCGCCGTCGTCGGACGCATGGTGACTGTCAGCGATCGACCGGTGCTCGATCGCCGGGGTCCTGCCGCGAACATTTCATCCGCAACTGCCGGCGCCGGCCGCCGTTTCGCAATGCCGCCCGGCGAGGTCGAGGCGCAATCACGCGATGACCATCCGGCCGCCTGCCCCGACCGACCCCGGCGTCCGCATGTTCTACGTGCTTGCGCGCGCGAAGCCTGGCGTGGGCGTCGCGCGGCAGGTGAAAGGCGAACTCGAGACGTTGCGAGCCGACGTGCGGCGCGCCTATCCAAAGCTCGCGTCAGCGCCTCGACTGCGCGTGACGCCGTTCACCGACGTCCTCGTCGGACAGGCACGGCGCTCGCTGTTGATTCTGTTCGGCTGCGTGCTCGTCGTCCTGACGATCGCCTGCGTGAACATCGCGAGCCTGCAGCTCTGCCCGCGCGGCGCGCGCGGCGCAAAGAGGTCGCCGTGCGCGCGGCCATCGGCGCCGGACGTGGACGCGTGCTCCGGCAGTTCCTCGTCGAAAACCTGCTGGTGGCCTCGGTCGGCGGCATCGCCGGGCTGCTCGTGGCTCGCGCCGCCGTGTCGTCGATGATCTCGACTGCTGCCCTATGCGATTCCGCGTTTGACCGAGACGACGATCGACGGCCGCGTGCTCGCGTTTGCGAGTCTCGCGTCCATCCTGACGGCGTTCGTGTGCGGCATCGCGCCGGCCGCCGCGTTGTGGCGGATGAACGTGCAGGATGCCCTCAAGGACAGCACGCGCATGGCCACCGCTTCGCCGCGAGCTCTGCGCGCACGAGGTGCGCTCGTCACCATCGAATTGGCGCTGGCGTCGGTCCTCGTCGTCGCCGCCATCCTGCTGGTCAAGAGCCTGTGGCGAATCACGGCGCTATCCACCGGGCTTTGACCCCGAACATGTGCTGACGCTGAAGGTCCAGATGTCCGGTCAAGCCTATCGCCCGCCGGAAAGAAGGCGCGCGTATCTCGACGATGTGCTGCAGCAGGCGCGAGCGGTGCCGGGCGTGCTGGCCGCGGGCGTCGCGTCGGACGCGGACGCGCGAATCCGTTTTGTCCGACAGGACGGTCCAGCCATGTCGCTCCTCGATCGTCCGATCGTCCGGCTGAACGTCACGTCGGCGGGAGTACCCCGCCGCTGTCGGCATGAAAATCGTCGATGGACGCTGGATGACCGACGATGAATCGTCGGCGGTGTGCATGATCAACGAAGCGCTGGCGCGTCGTTACTTCATCGGCGAGAACCCAATCGGCCGGAGTCTGCTGCTCCCCAACGGACCCGACCCCGCGCGCGCGATCTCTGTTCCGATCGTCGGGATTGTCGCCGACCTCCACACGGCGGATCTGGAGTCCACGATCGAGCCGGCGCTGTTCCTCGACTACCGTCATGGAAATCCGTTCGCGATGACGGTCAACGTGCGAACGAAGGGCGATCCGCTGCAGGTGGCGCCGACACTCCGCGCGAAGCTTGCCGCGATCGATTCGACGCAGGCCTTGTTCGAAATGAAGCGCCTGGACACGGCGCTGATGGACTCGATTGCGCCGCGGCGGATGACACTCACGCTGCTCGCCGTGTTCGCCGGATCGGCGCTGCTCCTCGGCGTCATCGGCATCTACGGAGTGATGGCCTACTCCGTCGCACAGCGGACGCAGGAGATCGGCGTCCGGATGGCGCTGGGGGCAACGAGACGAGGCGGTCCTGATGATGGTCATGAGGCAAGGCCTGGGATTGACGGCTGCCGGCGTGGCGCTCGGAGCAGTGTCCGCTGCCGGGATGACGCGAATGCTGACGAGCCTCCTGTACGAGGTCCAGCCGACCGACGTCAGTTCATTCGCGGTAGCGTTTGCCGGCATCGTGGCGACGGCCATCGCCGCGTGCGGCGTCCCTGCCATGACCGCTTCGCTCGTCGATCCCGTGACGGCGCTGCGATGTGACTGAGTGCGCTTGCAGAATTGGTCCAATACTATTGCTCCTCGAAGGCGCGACGCTTGATCACGCCCCACTTGGCCGGGCCGGTCGCCGCCTGCACGGTCGCGACGCATCCCCACCAGGCGTTCATCTGGCGATAGCCGCAGCTCTCGAGCAGTGACGACGGCGACGAGGAGCAGCAGATCGCGGCCGCCCATGTATCGATGCGTGGCGACGTCGCTCATCAGGAGTGCGAGCAGGGTCACGGCCGGCGCCGAACAGCACCGACACGGCAATCATCACCACGAACATCTCCCAGTTGAGCAGACCGAGCATCGGCCGCGCCCGCGGTCACGCCGCACCCGGCGATCTCGAGCAGCGGGCCAAGCCCTCGAACACGAGAATGTAGGGCAGCACGCCGAGTCCGACGACGCCGAAGCGGGGGTTCCCGACAAGCTGCCGGTTTCGCCACAGCACCTGGAGCAGACCGCGGCGCCACCGGTACCGCTGCGATCTCAGCGAACGCCAGTCTTCCGGCGCCTGGGTCCAGCCGAGCGGGTTGGGATCGAACGCGATCCGGATCGGCTCGCGCGCGCGCGGAAGTGCCGCTGCAGCCGGATCGTGAGATCCATGTCCTCGCCGATGGCCGCGCGGTCGTAGCCGCCAACGGCAATCACGGCTTCGCGGCGAAAGAGGCCGAACGCGCCCGAGATCAGCACCACGCCGTTCGCCGCCGCGCAGGCGAGCCGGAACAGCAGGAAGGCCCGCATGTACTCGACGATCTGAAACCGCGCCAGCCAGCTTCGCGGCAGCGCGACCGCCAGTGATGCGGCCGTTCTCGATGCGGCAGCCGTTGCTGATCGCGATGTTGCCGCCGACCGCCACCGTCGACGGGTCCTCGAGGAACGGGATCACCGCGCGGCTCAGCGCGTCGGGCTCGAGCACGGTGTCGGCGTCGATGCTCAGCACGAGCGTCCCGGACGCCGCGTTGAACCCGGCGTTCACCGCGTCCGACTTGCTGCCGCCGTTCACCTTGTCGACGACGACGAGCGCGGGCTCGCTGGCCGACCGGTACATCGCCCGCACCGCCGCGGTCTTCAACGGCTGCGCGAACGCCGCCGGCGCCGGCACGAGCTGAAACGTGTCGTGCCAGCGCGGCCAGCGTGCCGTCGGACGACCCGTCGTTGACGACGATGATCTCGCGCGCCGCGTAGTCGAGCAGCAGGAGCGCGCGCACGCTCTCGACGATGGTCAGCTCCTCGTTGTACGCCGGCACGATGACGGACACGAACGGCGGCGAGGCGAGGCGCGCGGCCAGCGCGCAGGCGTCGCCGCCGGTGCCGCACCCGGTGACGCGCGAGGAACAGCAGGGCGATCGGGGCTCATCGCCATCTGCGACGCGTTCCACAGCACGAAGTGCACGATGACCGTCACGCTGAACACGAGCAACACGGAGCTCGCGGTCTCCGTCAGCATCGTGCGCCCGTCGGCGACAGCATCTGACGCGCGAGCAGCCCGGCGAGATCGGAGCGCGACGCCTGCGCCTGCAGTTCGATCCGCGCCGGCGCTGCCCATCGAGCGGAGCGACCGCGCCGCGCGCACGGCCACCGGCCAGACGTCGTCGAGGTGCCGGCGCGAGGCGTGCGGCCGCGTCGCCAGAGCCCTGTCCAGCCCGTTCAGTGCGTACGCGGCCATCGCGCGCTACGGCGTGCGTCGGCGCTCTCGAGCGCCGCGACGGCCAGGCCGGCCGACTTCGGCGTCCAGCCCCACGTGCGCGAGCGCTTCGAACGCGGCTGCGCGGACCTCGAGACGCGCGTCGTGCGTCCATCGCGCGAGCGCCGGGCGCGACCGGCGCGTGCCGCAGATCGCGAGCGCGTGCGCGTAGTTGGCCGGGTGCGCGGCGTCGACCTGCAGACAACTCGAGCAGGAACTCCTCGCACTCCGGTCCGAACGCCGCGAGCGCGGCCAGCCGGCGGGCTGGGTGCAGCGACGCGTCGTGCAGGCGCACGACGACCGCCGCGAAGCGACGCGAGGTCGTGCATGCCGTCAGCGCGTCCAGCGCCGCGGCGCGGACGTCGGGATGCGGATCGTCGAGCGCGGCGATGACCGCCGCGGTGTGGTCGCGCAGTTGCAGCACGCCCAGCGCTCGAAGCGCGACGGCGCGGCGCCACCACAGCCAGCTGCGCAGTACGCGGTCGGCGATCGGAACGATCGATAGGGCGATGACGATCGCGCGCGTACGCGCGATGAGGGCAGGGTCGCGATCGTCGATGAGCGGCTCGACGAGGAGTCTGGCGATGCCGAGATGGTGCCGCGCGGGGGCCGCCACGAGCCGGCCGACCGCCGCGTCGTCTCCCGCCAGCGCGCCGCGAACGAACGGCTGATACCGGTGCACGATGTAGTCGCGCCGCGCCCGCACCAGCGCGGACACGGCGCGCTCGACGACGACGATGGCGGTCATCGCGAGCGCGAGCCTCACCGACACCAACAGGGAGAAGGCGCGCAACGGATTCGACGTCCGGCGAGGTTCCAGGCATGCGTCACGCGAGAGCGCTGAGCAGCATCATAGGTTGTCTTCGGGCGGCGAAGTCATGAGGCAGGAAAGGACGCGGCAACAGCGCAACTGAGCATGGCCAGGCGGATCCCGCAGCGCCATTCTTGCAATTCCATGAGTCTGAACTGGCTGATATAACGAGCGTATTGTTTGTTCAGGCGGCGATAATCCATGGTTTCCGACAGCTTATTAATATGAACTGGGTGAGTCGCGGTTTTCTGTCAGCACTGGCTTCGTGGCATCCCAGGCGCGAGGACGACATCCTGGTGAAAAAGCGAACGCCCGGCAGCTGCAACGCCTGGGATCAGCGAGGAAGCTTGCTGCCGATAGCAGCGGAAGATGCATCCAGCGATCTGCCATGTATCGTGGATGAAGCGATCGGCTTCCGCGCCCAGTGTCGAAGGCTGATGACGTAACGAGCGTGTCCTGTGGGTCTCGCAGTAGGCTTAGCGGCAGAATTCTGGCAATGATCGTGCAAAAGTGGTACTGGAGGTTTGATATTGTCGCTATTCACCGGAGGCCTGGCAGCCGATCGACTTATCGAGCGCAGCCCAGTAACGCGCAAATGGCGGTGGTGGTGGAACGAATGATCGAAGGAACCTGAAGTACAGGAACCGGTCCTCGTAGCCAGAGTTATTCGTGGTTTCGATAATGTTCGACGTGAGCGCGGAACAGAAAGCCTTTTCTGGGCAGGCGGCGGTCCCGGCCGGCAACACACTTCTGATGGCCTGTATCGGTAAAGAGATAATCCAAAGGGGACGTGGAACCCATCTGGTGCCCAGGACAACTTATCAGATAGTGCGGGGAGAGCCTCACTGGCTTGTCTGGATGCACAAGACTGTAACGTGTTACGGAAGTGAATCTCCAGATCCCAGTTTTTGTATCCTCAGTGTTTGAGTGTTTTTCGATCAGATTAAATTCTCGGGCCACGTGGTCCTCAGAGAGCCTGGGCAGGCAAAACAATCTGGGACTCAGTCGATTGATGCAGATTCTGCACTTTGTAGCTGCTCTAACAGTTGCCACTGGTAAGGAGGTGACCTGTAAGACTTATCACTCGCCGCGTAAGCAACTCGATGAAAACACCTATTGTCAGAGTGGGTTCCAGCCGCTGATGGCGAAGACGGCAATTCCAGCGCCATAAGGCCGTAAGATAGTCGATGGGCTTCTCGAGTGCCAGAGATGTATCCCGCAACCTTTCGGCAGATCAGTGATTGCGCAAACACCTGATGATGCGGCTAGCGTGGAGAGTCTGACGTCTTCGTCGCCTGAACGCGCGCCCGGCAGCGCCGGAAAAGGGCTTCACCAGAAATCAATCGTCGCCGGTGGCGGCTACACGACGATCACCCGCACCGCCTTCGCAGTTTCCCGTGATATCGCACACGTCGGCGCCTTGCCGCGGCGCGCCTGGTGATGCGCTGATTGCCCGCTGGCCACCCATGAAGTTATCGCCGCTGGTGGTGTCACTGCCGCTGGTCGCTGGGTCGAACACTGGGGTCGAGAATGGCCAGCCGCAACGCGGTGGCGCTCGCCGGGCAGCTGCGCGACGCTTCTCGAGGCGACGTCCTGGCAGTGATCGCGCTCTTGCCTTCAGGATGATGCGCCGAGCGCTCAGCATTTTCGGGAAAAATATGCGTCAGCTGGCCGCGCGGGCGCTTTTGCCGACGACGTGGTCGCTGATCGCCCCGTCGACGTCGTCCGGGCGATTCGGCTGTGACGCCCATGCGCGTGCGGGCGAGCTGCGCGAACACCGAGGTTTGAGCGGTGCGTGTGTCAGTTCGACCTATGCGAAGAGCTGCAGCGTTACCTCCCGCCCCGCGGTGAGCACGGATGACGCCAGTTATGGGTTTTCAGCTACCTGAGGTAAGGCGACTGATCCTCGAACGTTGTATCTCCTCTTCCTGTTCTGGTCCCCGGCCGCCTCCCTTCGCGAGAAAACGTCGTAAAACGCGCATGGAGGCCAGAAGTGGCAGATAATGCATCGCGCGTTTTCCGGTCCAGAACGCCGACGCGCTGCTGCCGGCCGTGACCGCGCCTGAGGCAAAGTTGCAGGATCGCCTGAAATGTATTTCGCGAGCTGGCGTGCGCTACGTTGGCCGCCATAGAACTGGCCGTCGAGGCGGCACGATCGTGCCGGCGGTCGGAGGTTGCGCCGCGTTGGTGGTAGAGGCGGTGAAGCGCCGGAAGTTGATGATCGAGCGATCCGGGTCGAGGTGGCGGTCCCGCCGCATGGTAATGAGCGCGCATCGTGCGTGGAGTGATCTGGTTGATGCGATTGGTCGGGTCGTTGACGTTGCGGTTTTATGCCAACATGGCAGTATACATTGGTCTTACTGGCGCTGGTCCTTTTGGCAGACCGTGCCACGCCAGATGTTCGGTGATGGCTGTCGCGTGGATTTTCCTTTTTGCCGCCGCTCGGCCAGGTGCCTTTGAATTTCTCCGGTGCCACAGCGTGGTGAATGGAGTCGAGAAGCGTGCACGCCATTTTCCCGCCGCGTGGCGCTGGTCATAGACGCCGCTTCTTGACCGCTAACAGTCGCGAACCTCGAGCTGGTCGGGCGTCAGCGCCGTGGTCGCTTCTGATAACAGCGGCGCCCGCAGCCGCTGGTGGACTGTGGAGTCGATAGATTCGGTCCTGGGGTCCAATCGTGGTACTTGATCGCGCCGCCGAGGTGCTTGATCATGTCGCGGCGACTTTGCGTTTTTGGTGTGTTTGCAAAGTTTCACAAACGAAGGTTATCGCAATGTTTGTTTGTTTGCCATCCAAGTACTTGAGTGTGGTGAGAGTGCACTGGTTATAGTCTCCGACGCACCGTGGTCGTTCTCCGGGATGCAGCAGATTCGGTCTTATGGAGCGCCCTTGTGATGATCCGCCAGCTCGCCCGTCAGGAAAGCGCAGCAGGTCTGGCGTGGTGATAGCGGTTGCAGATGGCGCAGCCATGGAGGCTTTTTTCGATGTGCATCAGGTTCCGGGCCACGCTGACGCATCGCGGCCAGGGGTAGTAAATTCGTCGCGCAGTCGCCGGGCGTTGCATCGGCGCTTGATTCTGACCAGGTTAATCGGTTTGGCCGGGACTCGATCTGAAGCGCCGAAGCGGCTCCCCAGTCCCTCGCAAGTGATTGCAAACAAAGCGTGCAGCCGCGAATTGTCATTGGTTTTTGGTGGCGATGCAATACCGCGGCGGCTGGCTTGAACGTAAAGTGTTGCAGCCGGATCAACTTATGAAGCGCTGGGGAAAGCGCGGCAGCCGCGTCCGGCTAGATCGCACCTAAGCCGCGCCCATATCCGCTGTCAGTCCGGACGCTGTGCTTCCGGCGGCGTTGGAGCGCCATCCGTGGAAAGGCAGCCTTTCGAACGCCGTAGTTTCGCAGGAAGGCGCGCGCGGTTGCCGGAGGTTGCCAAAGCAGAGTTGCATCGCGTCGTCCTGAACTGGCGATGGTTGATTTGCTGTAACGCGTCGAGGCCGCGGCTGCCCGACTTCCCAGGCAGTGAATCACTAACGATCTGTGCAGCATCGCGTACGGCTGGTCATCACATCGATCTGGCTGGTGCCGACGGTGCTCGCAGCCATGCATGATCTGGTTCTTCGTCGTCGATATCGCCGCGCGACCACCGCCGCCGTGCATGCAACCATCACCAGGGGGGTGACGTTCGCCACGCCGGCGCTGGAGGCGCCTCATGAGAGAGAGACAAAGGCTCTGAGTTTACTCCAACAGATGCTGCACTGGGACTTGAGCTGAGTGCCGCCGCCTAGGGGTCAACAGAGATGGCTCAAAAAAGCGCAGGACAGGCGCATTAGATGCCGCCTTGGTGCCGACGGTGCTCACTTTCAGCCTCGCCAGCTGGCTTGAGCCTGAGGTCGATAATACGTGCAGTGATCAAAGTGGGAGGGGACAAACACTCATTGGGCCATCTCGCTCAGGCGCAGGCGGCGTGCACCCGCCAGATCGCCAGAGCAGGTAGCGATCGATCAGCGCCGTGAGCGCCGGCGAGATCCGCGCAATGCTCGATCGGCGCGGCGGGGGCCAGCGATCGCTGGGGTATTTCGCCTCGCCGCATCCACGCTTCCATTGATTATGCAAAGTAGTGTAACTGAACGCTTGCCGCCGACGGCGGTGCCTGCTGGATCGCCCCAGCTCGCGGGCTTTTGCAACCACTGTCGGAGGTGCTGGCAATCACTGATGATCAGCCATGGCGTGCGGCCTGCACCCGACCCGAGAGCTGGCGTTGGGTGACCGCCGATCGCTTTTGGCGCAGATTGCGTTTCTGGCGAAATGGTGGACGCCAGCGCTGGGCGCCTGCCAAACAGATCTTCCTAAGATCCTTCCAGCTGCTCATCGATATCCGTTGTTTATCGGGTTGCGCGAAGCCAAGAATATTGCCGCGCTGGCGTTCAATAAACCGATCAGCAATAATGCAACTGAATCAGTGTTGGCT
>ERZ1370068.10928-contig-9584_pt1 | contig 40488 bp, 70 predicted proteins | sample MGYA00561227_ERZ1370068 | MGnify/ENA primary metagenome ERZ1370068 (study PRJEB38410, sample SAMEA6850437) | metagenome | study: Metagenomic assessment of the ecological functions of the soil: analysis of the soil microbiota associated with the... | reverse complement strand
GGTTACGTATTAGTTGACCTGGCGCGACTATCGTAAAAATGGCCGCGCCACCGTGGTGCAAATCACGACGAGCGAAAAGGTGCCTCGACGCGTTCGGCTCGCAGGGCGTCAGGCACGGCCACGGGTCGACTGACGAATCGACAACGCCAGACATCTGGCCGCTGCGTGAGCAGGGGACCTGGCAAACGCCCGTCAGGCCTAACGACACCACACGCACTTACTTCGAGAAACTGGCAACCATCAGTCCGCATGCCGGATATACGCGCGCTATCGGAGTCTGCTCTATCCGAGCGCGCCGACACCACGGCCGCCATGCGCACTGGTTGAGTTCGGAGCTGGCACCCGTGCTGCGCACTTCATCGCGCCGACAATGCTGGGCAGCGGGTGTTGCGCCAAACGTCATACCCCTGACGGCCGAAGCCACGCGATCGATATCCGTGCCCTCCCGGACGAAGATGCGTCCCGGCCTTTCTCAAGGAGATGGGCAGAGTCATCAACGATCCAAGTGTGGCGACGTTCCGCTTCCGCCTGATCTCCCGCCACGCCGCCTCGTCCATCGAGTCAGTCGGCGACGCGATCGAGCGTGCTGCCTCAGAGGTGCATCCGACGACCCTGCCGAGCATGCTCACTGCGGGCACCGAGGCGTACCTTCGCGCGAAGGGGATGCAATCCACATGTCGGTCCCGCCATGACGAGCGAAGATTTTGTCCAGCACGGCTGGCATCTGACGTCGAGCGTTTGTCCGAAGAGTTTCGCTGCACCAATTCGTCGAATTGTGGACGCCGTGTCCGGCGTGGTGTCCCTCGGTAGGGCCTCGCGAACTTCCTACCCAGGCGTTACCGCCCAGCATGGTCCGTTGCGCCGGACGGCACGCTCTATACCGGCTACGCCCGCGATCCGACGCGCGGGTTCTGGTGCACAACTCTGAAAAGGCGCTAGCTACAACCGCTCGCTTTGCCGGTGTCGCCGGTATACGTCGAGGAATGCGAGTCCGGCGCTGGCTTGAAGCGCGAACGTCAGTTGAAAACGTGGAGTCGCCCGAAGAAGGTGGAAGACTGATCGCCCCTGCCTGGCTTCATAGCTGCGCGCCAGGTGTTACAGCGCCTCGTCGAAGCAACCGCCGACGCGAACGTTGATCCTGCAGGGCTGCGGGTGCGCATCGGGAGCGACGCAGTCGCCTCGATGCGCGAAACGCGGCTTCTGACGAGACTGTTGGTGTCGAGAATGTATTTTCGCAGATGCTGCTTCAGGATGATACGGATCGCGTAGACGATCCCCGCCGAGCGGAATCTTCTCGATCGAAACGGGCGCCGTCCCCAGTCGAAGAATTCGGCCCACCCTTGGGACTTCGGATCGCCGTAATCCAGTTGCCGAGGTAGACGGAACAGCTGAAAACCCGCTTCTCGGAGTCTCTCCCGGTGGACCTTCACAAATCCAGGCGCGTCCGCTCGTTGGTGGCGAGATCCCGAGCTGCGTCTTTTGCCACAGGCGGCCAGCGCGGGTTTCAATCAGTCGATGACCTGGCCGAAATCATGGGTCCTAGGGGCGCGCGCCTTCATCGCCCGTCTTTGGCAAACGACGCGCTTCCAGACCCTGACGGTGTCGAGGATCGTCTTTAAAGTGATAGGCGGCATTTACTGTTACGCCGGTGACGATGTAGCCTCGCCGAGCGGATCTCACGATAGCTCACGGCGACATCAGGTTGATGCCGCGCTCAGCGAGGTATCGAAGCCCTCCTCGCCCGTCGGGCGATCCAGCCATTCGGCGAGCCCCTCGATGCCGAAAGTCCTGGTCACTTCAAAGCCCAGCGCCGCGCCGCCGGCGGTGACGCCGGCATTCGATGCGGCCGTGGCCATTCCAGAGAGAGGCGATCGTGGTGCCGTGCCCATCGTAAGCTGAACGTTCAAATTCCCGCCACGTGAACCGGTTGCTGTGAAGGATGAGCCGCCAAGTGGAACGCGCGAAAGTGTTCTCATATGAGGACCTCCTGTCCAGCATTCCCTGCATATCTCCCTGTCTCGGCGCGGCAGCGCACCGGAATGCCGTTGAAAGCGGGCCGGGGATGCGGGGAGGCCTCAGGCCGGCCCTCCATCTGATCTGTCGCGTGCGGATTCCGCAGCGCGGGAAGACACCCCCGCCGGATCCTTTCGGCGTGGCTCCCAGCACTTTCCCAGCTGTGAGGCGTGCGGGGATGCCATAGTTGGCCCGCTCTGACCGCTTCCGATCCTCCACGCCGCTCGTGCTCAAGCGGCCGCGAACTTCGTCGAGCCCATTGAAGTGATGCCATTCCATCCAGCGCTCGAGCCCCTGGCGCATCGTCTTGAAGTATGCCCCGGGCCGTGCCGCAGGATGGCCGACACCAGTTGAATGGCATCCGCACCCGCCAGCAGCGCCTTGATCCCGTCGTCCGGGGTCTGATTGCCGCCGCTGGCCAGCGATCGGCGTCGAGGCGCCCGTGCAGGTTCGCGAGCTAATGCAAGCGAGAGCAACAGCTCCGCGCTTCTTCGACAGCCCACCGACGGCACCGTGTTGATCGTCGTCTTGATGTCGGATATCAGGCTGGTAGAAACGGTTGAACACCACGAGGCCGTCGGCTCCAGCGCGATCGAGTCGCCGGGCGACGTTGCCGAACGCGGTGTAGAACGGCGTCAGCTTGATCGCAATCGGGATGCGCGGAACCGCTTCATCTCGATCACCACGTCCCGAAGCGATGATTCGATGGCCATCCCGGCAGCGTCGAGAGACGTCACGACCTGGACATGTTCAGCTCGAGGGCGTCCGCGCCCGCATCTTGAAGCTTTGCGGCATGCCGGAGCCACGCCTCCGCGGTCGCGCCGTTCAGTGAAGCAATCACCGGAATGCCGACGGCGTGCTTTCAATCGCCGAATGTGATTCGCGTATTCGTCCGGTTGAAACGCATAGTCCTCCGCCGCTGGAAACGATTCCGATGGGGCCGACATCTGGGGATCGAACGGATCACGATGGCGAATCGTGCCCGATGTGGCCAGCGTGATCTGTTCCTCGAACAGCGAAGGCATCACTACGCCGCACAGCCCGCCTCTTCGAGGCGCTGACGTAATCGGAGCTGGCGGAGATCGGCGAGGCGCCTGCGATGTAGGGCTGGCGAGCTCCGAGACCGAGATAGGAGGTCGGAGAGATTCATCGGGATCTCCAGTCAGAACACGGTCACGTCGATCGCGAAGCCTTCGCGCAGCCGGATGGTCTCCTGCACCCGTCGCCAGTCGATCCGATCCCGCACACCCAGATAGTCAGCGGCGATCTCCAGCGCGCGCAGGACGTCAGGGTGACGACCGCACACGTCGCGGTTGACCTCGGCGTAGATTCGCCCGTCGTGCCGTGTCAGCAAGGGCGGGCTCGTCGATCACGACGCCGGTAGTGCCAACGTCAACGCGTTCGAACAGCAGCTTGATGTGACCGTCACTCAGGCAGAATGCAGCCGTGCGTCGTGTAACCGGGCACCGTATCCGGAGCGTTGGTTCCGTGAATGCCGATATTCGGGAGGCTGAGCCCAATCCACAAATCGCCCAACGGGTTCTCGGGGCCGGGTGAAATTCTCGGAACGACCGGGCGACCCAGCCGCCTCATCTCTTCTTGAATGGACGGCGGGACGTCCCAGATCGGATTGACCTCTTTGTGTGCGACGTGGAACTCCCCGGATGGCGTGGGCCACGTGCTGCGGCCAACAGCCGCCGGCATCGGCCACGATCGGACCATCCACATCCAGCAGGACACACCCTGTTCTGAGGAACGCTGACAACGATGCCGCGGTCGAGGACACCTGGCACGATCCGACGGGCGTCGACGAACCAGTCTGGTCCCGGCAGCAAGCGGCGCGAGCACCCATCGCGTATTCCGGCGTGCGACTGCCCGCGGATCAGACACCCAGCCGGTCGGCCGATCGTCTCGAAGGTCTCGCCGGCAGTCACGACGTAATCAACGACCTCTTCAACCATCGTTTGTCCAACCGTCGCCGGCTGACCGTCCGCTGCGGCGCCCGCTCCGCCCGCGAGAAGCGATGAGAATGAACGCCAGATTTCCGAGCAGCCTCGTCATTGCCTCTTGAACCTGCAACCAACGGACCACGGCAGGTTGCTTGCAACAATCCCGGGTGACACGGCGATGACCTCGCGACACCAGCTAATCCGGCGGACAGGTGACGGAACTCCGCCAGGGCGACGGACCACCGTGACGGAGAAACAGCCATGCGTGCGCGTGATCGTGATGACCACAGGAGTGCAGTGAGCGTTTCACCGAATACATCTGCTGCCGGCGCCTGCGCGTCTGATGCGCGGCCGCCGAATCCACCATCTGCTCGTCAAAGACGGAGCCCTTCGAGCCGGCATCGTGTCGGATCGGGATCTCGGCGGCCGCCTGTCAGCGACGGCCACAGGCGATCGGACCGTGGCCAGCCTCATGACGCCGAAAGTCGTCACCGTCGATGCGAACGCGACGGTCCGGCAGATCGCCAACGTGATGCGCGGGCGTTCGATTGGATGCGTGGTCGTCACCGAACGGGACCGTACGGTGGGGCTGATAACGATTTCCGATTTGCTCGAGCTGATCGGCCGGGGCAGCGAACGGCCCGGGGCGAACAAACCGTCGGCACGCGCTCCATCACCGGGTGCCGCACCGTCCACACATACACCCTTCGGCGTCTGGTAGGAGAACGGCCATGAAGATCCTGCTCCCGCTCGATGGTGCACCCTGCTCGACGACGGCCGTTGACGCTGTGATGAGCCAGTTTCGTCCGGCGAACACGGAAGTTCGGCTTCTCCCACGTCGTCGAATGGCCGAAGGCGCTGCCGATGTATCTCGCTCTCGGCGAGGGATCGACTGCCGGTGCCGACTTGCTAGCCTCCCGGGACCGTGCCTTCCACGAAGGCGAAGCCTTGCTCGCGCGGGCGGGTCAACGGCTCCAGCAGGCTGGTTTCAACACCAGCCAACTCGTGGTCCCGGGCGAGGCACGCGAGAGCATCATCGCCGCCGCGGCCGACTGGCATCCGGATCTCGATCGTGATCGGATCGCACGGTTGGACGGGGCTCGATCGCGTTCTCCTCGGCAGTGTGTCGGACTCGGTGGTCCGCCGCGCCACGTGCTCCGTGGAGGTGGTATGAGTCACCACACGGCGGCAGGGTCATAAAGAGGAATTCCTTGAGATAGGCATCCTGCGACGCGAGCAGCTCGGCCGCGCTTCCCGGAACTGGATCCGTCCCTCGTGCAGCACCATGAAAGTCGCGCTCTCGGTCATGGTCTCGGCTGCCGGCGCGATCCGCACCTGATCACCGGTGGTGATCGCTTCGTGTGCTGCGATGTAATACGCGTCGCGGATCTGGTGGGTCACGACGATCGACGTCACATGTTCCAGGTCCCGCAGTTTCACGATCTCATCGTCAACGGTGCTGAAAGCCGTGATCGGATCGAGTCCCGTCGTCGGATCGTCGAGCAACAACAGACCTGGCCCGGCAGCCATCGCGCGCGCGATCGCGACCCGGCGCCGCTGACCGCCTGACAGTAACGATGGCATCCGGTCGATGTGTTCCCGGAGTCCAACGAACCCGAGCACTTCTCCACCCGGCGCCGCACCTGCTCCAGGGGCATCTCCGTTTCTTCCGTAAGAGACGGTAACCAACGTTTTCCGCTACCGTCAGCGAATCAAACAGCGCGGTTTCCTGAAACAGCATGCCGATGTCGCCCCGGACGCGGAATGAGATTGTGTTCGGCCATCGTGTCGATGCGCTCGCCGTTGACGCAGATTCTGCCGCCGTCCGGCCGGAAGAGTCCGAGAATGAGTTTCAAGACGATCCGATTTACCCGAGCCGCTGGGACCCAACAGGATCGTCATGCTTCCCTTCGGCACGATAGAAGCTGGAGATCCTCGAGCACCACGTGCTCGTCGAACGCGAACGACACTTTTTCGAACACGACCGCCAGGCCGGCCTCGGTTCTTCGCGGGTCTGCCGGCGTCGCTTGGCTGATTGACGGCATCGGGTGTCACGCCAATCTTATCGCCTGGTGCTATGACGCTGCGGAAGTCGAAAGCCCTTCGTTTCGCCGATCGTAGAACCAGCGCTTGGCCAGTTCCGTCGCCGCCACATACGCGATGGTGATGCCGGCAATCGCGACGATCAGGCGTGCCGGCAGCGGCACGAACCCGAAAGACATCCGCAAACGGCAGGAACGGATCGCAAACGCAAGCACGACGATCGCCATCGTCGACCAGAGAAGGAGCGACCCGGGGCGGCAGCGATAGAAGGGCGGCGCGTACGAACCACCAGCGCAACCACCAGCTCGGTGAGGAGGGATTCGACGAACCAGCCGGTGCGGAAACATCGCCGGCGTGGCCGCGAACACCGTGCGCAGCGCGCCGAACGTCACGAAATCGAACAATGCGCTCACGCATCCGAAGACCACCATGAAGCGGCCGATCATCTGAATATCCCAGCCACGCGGCTTGTCGATCAGTTCCCGGTCGACCGAATCGTCCGGCCAGGCCGACCGCCGGACGTCGGACAGGAAGTTGTTGAGGAGAATCTGGCCGGCGAGCAGCGGCAGAAACGGCAGGAACAGCGACGCCGCCGCCATGCTCAGCATGTTGCCCAGGTTTGCGCTGGTGGTGATCAGGAGGATACTTTGAGCGTGTTGGCAAAGGTCTTCCGTCCCTCTTCGACGCCGCGCCGGATCACGTCGAGGTCGCGCTCGAGCAGGACGAAGTCGGCCGCTTCCCGCGCGACATCGACGGCGGTATCGACGGACAAACCGGCATCGGCGGCGTGCATGGCCGGCGCGTCGTTGACGCCGTCGCCGAGAAACCCGACGACATGTCCCATTTTTCTCAGCGCCAGGATGATGCGCTCTTTCTGATTCGGATCGACCTCTGCGAATAAATCGGTCGTTTCGGCCACGCGCCAGAGCGCTTCGTCGTTCATTTCATCGAGGTCGCGGCCGGTCAGCACGCGATTCGCGTGAGCCCAACCAGCGTTGCCACGTGTCGGGCCACGAGCGCGTTGTCACCCGTGATCACCTTCACCGCGACGCCCAGTGCCGCAAGATCCGCGATGTCGCGGGCCGCATCCGGCTTGGGGCGGTCCAGAAAGGTGACGAAACCCGCGAAGGTCATTTCACGCTCGCGCACATCCCCAGCCTCGCCGCGCGGAATCTGCCGCATCGCCACGCCGAGGACGCGGATGCCGTCGTGGCTCCACGCTTCGTACTGGCGTTCGAGGTCTCTCTCCGATCGCATCGTCGATGATTCTGCCGGAATCGATGCGCGTGCAGACCTGCAGCACCTGATGGAACGCACCCTTCGTGATCGACCTGCCGCCCGCCGCGTCGTCAACCGCGACGGTGACGCGTTTGCGCACGAAGTCGAAGGGAACCTCGGAAGTCTTGGCGAGCGCGACAGATCCGGCCGGCGGGCGCGCAGGATCGCGTCGTCGAGCGGGCTGCGCAGTCCCGTCTCGAGCGCGGCGTTGCAGGCGGCGAGCTCCAGGACGAGCGGCGAGGGCCGGCCCCGGCATCGTACGCTTCCCTCGAGCTCCACGACGCCTTCGGTCAGCGCGCCGGTCTTGTCCGTGCACAGGATGTCCATGCTGCCCAGGTTCTCGATGGCGTTCAGCCTTCGGACGAGCACGCCATGGTGAGGCCATGGACCGGCGCGCCTCTCGCGAGATTGACGGTCAATATCGCCGGCAGCAGCTCGGGACTGAGACCGACGGCCAACGCCACCGAGAACAGCAGCGTCTCGACCGGCGGGCGTCCGCGGAAGATGTGCGTCACGAAGACGACGAGCACTATCACCAGCATCGCGATCGTGAGGAGATAGCCGAACTGCCGGAGGCCGCGTTCGAATGCCGTCTCGACCGGCCTCAACGTGAGTCGCTTTCGCGATCTCGCCATACTGCGTGGCCAGCCCTGTGTGCACCACGAGATACCGGGCGGTTCCGCTTCGGACGTTCGTCCCCATCCAGAGGACGTTCGATCGCTGCTGAAGCGTGGCCGACGAGGAAACCGCTCCCGGCTTCTTCACCACGGGAAAGCTCTCGCCGGTCATCACGGCCTGGTTGACGAACAGGTCGCTGGCGTCGATGAGAAGACCGTCGGCGGGCACGAGGTCGCCGGCCGACAGGTGCACCACATCGCCAGGCACGATGTCCTCGGCGGCTATCGACATGACGCGCCCGTCGCGTGTCACGTCGGACCGCGTGTGTGCACCTTCGATCTCAAGGCGGCAATCGCCGTCTGAGCCGACGATTCGCGATAAGCCAATCGCGATTGTCGCGGCCAACGATCGTCAGGACGATCGTCGCGTCGATCAGTTCGCGAGACGCAATCGAGGCTTCCTGCGGCAAAACACGAGCAACAGCAGCAGCGGGCTTCGATCTGATTGACGAGGGTCTGCAGAAACGAAGCGACCCCGTGGCTGCGCAGCCCATTGGGTCCGTGGGTGCGCAGGCGGTCCTCGGCTTCGACGGTCGAGAGTCCCCTGCCGGCTCGAACTAAGCGCGTCTGCGACGTCTTCAGCGCGCAACCCCCAGTAGTGTGTGAGATCGCACGCGGCGCCTGCGGCCGGCGTCAACCGACTGCCCGCGAGCGCCGCGCCACTTGGCCAGAAACGACACCGGATCACCGTTGACGAACTCAACAGAGGTCGTCGGACGGCTTCGAGTCGTAATCGAACGGCGGCTCGATCACAATCTGGTTGTCGACCGTGGCCACGCCTGGCGCATTCTCGGCGGCCCGCTCGGCGGCATCGCGTTGCAGCCAGCTGCCTGCGGTCCCGGTCAACGTCACCTGGCTGCCCGTCACCAACCGGATGTGACGCGCGTCGACATTGGCGTTGTCGTGAAGCGCTTCACAATGAGGCGCTTGACGTCACCGCCACAGGCTGCGTTCTCACGGTGATGTGGTTCAACACGCTGCGCACACCGCGAATGTGGCTGACCGCCCTTTCGGCGCTCTGTTTTTGAAACAGCCAGGTCGCGTGCCCGGTCAGCGTGACGTGGCCATTGTGGACGATCGCCTCGACGCCCTCCGGGATCGTGCTGCGCAGCTCGAGCGCTTTAGCCGAGTCCGTCGTGATGCCGGTGTCGGTCCGGTCCAGTTTCAGGCGCACTTCCATGTCGTTCGCGACTGCGCGCACGCCCGCCACGCGTTTGGCGGCTCGCTCGGCCGCCAACTTGCCCGGATATGTGCGTCGATGTAGCCCGTCAGCGTGACCGTGCCGTTTTTCGCGGCGACGCCGACCGCGCTGACGTCGACCTGGGATCCCATTCGAGTTGACGCATGACCGCGTCTCGCACTCGAACGTCGGGCTGGTGAGAGTGGCGTATCTCATCGTGCGCCTCCTGCCTTCGGCGGCAATCTGATCGTCACGCTCGAACGTCGTGGCTGGTGAGTGGCTGTACTCATCGTGCGCCTCCCGCCTTCTCGGCGGCATCTGTGCACCGGCGCGCTTCGCATCGCATCGCTCGCCGGAAATCCGCGTCATCTTCGGCCCTGGATCATCGTTCAAGCAACCGGTGTTCCCGTCACGGCGAAACGGATCGGACGTGGCGCGTTGGTGCGGCACTTGCTTCAAGGAGCAACAGAGGACCTTATGGCTGAAAGACAATTTGGGAAACCCTCAAGAGCGAGAAGCGGCAACGTCATCGATCGGCTGGAGGAGCTGATTCCGCAAAGGCAACATCCGGCGCGTGGTCATCGAGCATCAGGGCCGGACCGTCGCCTGAATTTCCGCTGACCGCGGGCGTAGTCGGATCGGTTCTGGCGCCGCCGTTGCGGCGATTGGCGCCATCTACGCCCTGGCGAAGGAGTGCACCATCAGGTCGAGCGCGTCGACGTGGTCGACAAGCCGCGAGCCGCGGCCCCGGCAGCCGGCGCCACGCCCGGAGATCGCCAGACGAACGCGCGGCAGTCGCCCGGGGCTGAGGAATGCCTGCTCAATGGACCGGCGTCCCCAGGAGTTTCCTGACGCTGGCTGCTGCGGCCAGCGCAACGGCACCCCAGAAGGCGACTCGTACCGCACCTGTCGCAGCCGTCGCGCCGCCCGCGCGCGCCGCGATCGCACCGAGCGCCACGAGACAGAGCAGAGTGATGACCGATGTCACAGGCGACCAGCATGTTCATCGGCGCAAGCATGATGGCAAGGACCGGCACCGCTGCTCCGACTGCAAACGTCGCCGCTGACGCGATCGCCGCCTGGAGTGGACGGGCCGCGAGTTCCTCGGTCAATCCAGTTCGTCGCGCGCGGGCGGCCAGCGCATCTTTGGCCATCAATTGCTGGGCGACCTTCCTCGCAAGATCGGGCTCCAGACCGCGTGCACATAGACTTGCGTCAGCTCGTCCTCCTCGGCCGCCGGCTGGTCCGCGAGCTTCGTGCTTCACGATCCAGATCTGCGCGCTCGGTGTCGACCTGGAGCTGACCGACACGTACTCACCGGCCGCCATGGAGAAGGCGCCGGCGACGAGGCCTGCCACACCCGCCACGAGCGACCTCGGGCCCGAGGCATTTGCTGAGGCCACCCCGGACGACGAGGCTCGCCGTCGAGACGATGCCATCGTTCGCACCGAGGACCGCTGGCCCTGAAGCCACCGCAATCCGCTCGCTCCGGTGTCGCCCTGAATGCCGCATCGTTTCCGCCTTGCAGGAATGGGGCTTTCCTCGAAGCGTTCCGGGAAATTTCCACACTTCCGCCCTGTTGTTCCGAACTCCGTCAGGCTTTTCCCTCGAGATTCGGGGGCTACCGCCAAGCCCTGCACTGCATCAGGGGCGCCTCCAAGACCGGGACCAGGTTCCAAATCTGGCATCCGACTTGCGAGACTTCTTTGCGTGCCGCATCTGACGCACTATCATCCGCCACCACCGCAACTGCCTCGCCAATCGGTTCGGGCACACGCCGACGCAACTCGTGGTGAATCTGTTGCGCCGAACGCGCGACCGTGGTCGTCGTCAATGTGGCTCACGAGTGTAAAAGTTGGCAGCAGGAATCGATGTCCGCTTCGACCTGAGGCCATCATCAGAGCAACAGCCGCCTGACGTTCGGCACAATATCGTGTTTCTCGCGCCCGAGCTGCCCAAGCCTGGTGGTGGAGGCGGTGGCGGCGGCAATCAGCAGCAGGGCCCTATCCGTCGCGCGCAGGGCATTGATCGGACGTGCGATCACACCAGCGCGACCTGAAAACCGCCGCTGGCACCCGTCCCGGTCACGACCAGGCAGCTCCAGGCGAGAATGTTTTCGCCGCCCCTTCGATCGTGCTCGACGCGAAGCCGCTGGCTTCCGCATCTTCGAGCAAATCGGTCTGCCGGAGGGTGGCGTGTTGTCGAGCACGCCTGACGGGTCCGCTCCGGCGGCGGCGTCTGGATCAGGCGAAGGGTCGGGCCCGGCTCGGGACGCGCGGACTTCAGGGCTGGGGCCCCGATCCGGCGCGCTGGAACCGGCGGCGGCGCCTACCGGCGCCTGGGCGGATCCGTCACCGCGCCGCGCGCGCGTGGTCACGGGAAGCCGCCGACTTTACACGACCTGACGCACTGCGATACAGGATTCAAGGCACCGCCGTGCTCGTGAACCCATCGCGTCACGCGGGACGGACAGCCGTCAGGATCATCCATGCCGTCCGCTCGCTGGATCCCCATGGGCTGGACGCACAAGCGATCGCGGCCGTCGCGCAGTGGCGATCTGACCTGGGCGGCTTGCCGGCGCGCCGGTTGACGTGCTCGTCACGGTGATGGTCGACTTCTGGATGCGGTAATCATGGAAAAGGGGCCCGGATGTTTGCTACTGGATGATCGGCCAGCGGCCGTCAACGGGCCGCCCGATAGATTCAGGCGAATGACAAGGGTGATGTATGGCTCACCACGATTGCAGCGCGCCGGATTGTCGACGGCTTCGGGTTTTCCGAAAGCACGCGGCCATCGTTGTAGTCGGCTTTGTGCTGATGCTAGATCGGCCTTGCCCCTTGGCGTGACCATGATCATGCTGCCAGCCGGCATCGTCATCGGACTGATCGGGGTCCTTCTGGTCGTGGGTGGCCTCTTCACGCACTTTGCCGACCTGTGATCGGGGATTGACGACATTTCCGCGCGTCTGCGGATTTTCCACCAGCCGCATCGCGGCTTCGCAGCAGACCGCTGCGGCACTCGAAGGCGTCGGCCGGACAATACTCGGAAACAATGGCGATGGTGTGTTTCCGCATTCAGGTCTTTGGCCTCAGCGTCAGCACCGGGCACGTTCGCGCCTCACCACCTGGTTCGTCGTCGAACCAAAGAGCGTGAGATCGATCCGCACCTCTCGCCGTGCACGCCCATGACGATGAGGTCTGCCCGTTCTTCCGTTGCGATGTTCAGGATGGTGAAGCGTGGGCGGCCGAACACGACTTTCGTCGCCGGCTGGCACCAGAGGCGCACGTCCGCGGGAATCAGCGACGCCAGCCGATCGTTCCCGTCCTTTCGAGTTGACGACGCACCTCGGGCAGATTGAAGACGCGTTCGACCACGTCGGCTTCGCCCGACGGCCACTCGATCGCGTGCAGAATCGTGAGCCGGGCGTCGGATTCCTTGGCAAGCGAGAACGCAAATCGCAATGCCGCCAGGGATGATTCCGAGAGTCAACCGGACAAAGGAGCCGCTTGAAAGGAAGCACCGACGTCGCGATGGTGGGAGGCGGCACGGTGACGACAGGACAGCGGGCCTTCTTAGAACCTTCTCGGCGACCGATCCCAGCCGCGAAACGATCGAAGCCGCTCCGCCCGTGAGTGCCCATCACGATGAGGTCGGCCGGGAGCGATGCCGCATGGCTCAGAATCAGCCAACGGGATTGCCCTCATCGACCGCCATCGCGATGTCGCCCGGCGTTCGCGGTATCCAGCCACTCTCGCAGGCGCTCGCGCATGGACCCGACGTCAGTGAGTGCGGGCTCGCGGGATGCCTCGACGAACAGCACGGGCGGGTCCAATACGAGCAACGGATGGATCGCGTGCAGGACTGTGACGCGCGCGCGTCGCATGCATTTCGCCACGGCCAGTGCATGTTCGAGGGCGTGTCGCGAGGTTTCGAAAATCGACCGGGCAAAGCACGTGGCGGACCCAATCATGGCGCCGCCTTCCATGCCGAGGTCGTGCAACTATCGTGCTGAGTGCTCTGCCGATCACGCCGCCGCAAGCGCTCGGCGATGGCCCGATGCCTGCCGGTTTCCGCGTCTCGCGGAGATCCGTCGGAATGCCTGAATCACGAAATGTTCACCGTTGGTGCTGAAAATCTGGCGAGGCCCCGCTCCGCCACCGCCCGGGACGCTGCGACGAGAAAGGTCGTCGTTCAGATCGGACTCCCGACCAGAGACGACTGTCCAGTAGACTTTGCCCTGGCTCCAGAGCTCGGCCTTCGACACCGATCCAGATGGAAACACTCGCGGCATTTCTGCATGGCTTCCCGGCGCTGTGTCTCTTCCTCAGCATCGTGCTGGGACACATCATCAGGCCGCTTTCATTTCAAGGGCGTCGGCTTCGGATCCGTGGTCGGCACCCTGCATTGCGGGCATTGTCGTCGGCATTGTCGCCAAACCCGAACTCCCGGACCTTTTGCGCTGGCGTGTTCTTTCTACCTGTTCTCTCTTTTCGGTGGGCTACTCGAGTCGGCCCGCAGTTTTTCGGAAGCCTGAAGAAAGAGGCCCTGCCGCAGATCGGGCTGGCGCTCGTCGTGGCGCTGACCGGACTCGCGACGGTGTTGACGGTCACCGCGGCGTTCGGCTTCAACGAAGGCATCGCGGTCGGACTGCTCTCGGGCGGCATGACCCAGTCGGCGGCGCTCGGCACGGGGCTGAGCGCGATCGCCGAGCTGCCGATTCCCGATGACGTGAAGACGAAGCTGATCGCCGATGCGCCGCTCGCCGACGCGATCACCTACGGATTCGGCGACCTCGGCCTGATTCTGTTCCTCACCTCATTCGGCCCGAAAGATCCTGCGCGCCGATCTCAAAGAGCGAGGCGAAGGCGCTCGAACAGAAACTCGGCGGCGGCAAAGAGGGTCAACTGTTTTCCGGCGCGCACTACGCTCTGCGCGGCTACGTCGTCGAAAGCCGGCAGATCGCTGGCTCCACCGTCGCGGCCCTCGAAGCACGCTACGCGGATGCGCGGCTTTCTGTCCACCGGGTCCAGCGAGGCGGCGAGAGTGCTGAAGCCGGATCCCGCGCTGACGCTGCAGCGCGGAGACCGCATCGTCGTGTCCGGACGCCGGACGGCGTTCGTGGACGCCGAACGTGCGATTCGGGCCCGAGGTGGATGACGCCGGCCTGCTCTCGATCCCGGTGGCAACCGCAGCCGCCGTGCTGATCCAACCGCAGAGCTGCACGGGAAGCGCCTGGGCGAGCTCGGGTTCGATCCGAACGCGCGCGGCGTGTACTCCAGTCGCTGCGCCGGGGCCCCGGACTGATCCCGAAGGAGCCAGGCACCGTGATCGAGCGAGGAGACATCCTGCAGATCGTCGGCGCGCCTGATGACGTCGCGCGTGCTGCGAAACACATTGGATTTGTCGAGCGCGATCTGTCGGCGACCGACCTGACGTTTCTCGCGGGCGGCATCTGCGTCGGGATGCTGCTCGGGTCTGGTCAGGATCAATGCGGCGGGCATCGCGCTCGGACTCGGAACGGCGGGTTCCATCCTCGTCGTGGGCCTCATGGCTGGATGGGCGCGCAGCCGCTATCCCGTCTTCGGCGCGATTCCCGATCCCGCACAGCGGCTGTTGATGGACATCGGACTGATCGTGTTCATCGCGATCGTGGGCATGCACGCAGGCCCGCATGCCGTCGAGGCGTATCGCACGAGCGGCGGCGCGTGCTTCGCGAGCATCTTTCGTGGCGGGCATGATCGTGACGATCATGCCGCTTGCCGCGGGAACGATCGCCGCTCGCAGTTTGCTCAACATGAGTCCGCTGATGACGCTCGGAGGCCTCGCCGGTGCGCAGACCTGCACGCCTGGTTTGAATGCACTTCGGGAAGCCAGCGGCAGCAACATCGGCTCGCTCGCCTACACCGTGCCGTACGCCATCGGCAACATCCTGCTCACCATCTGGGGCCCGGTCGTGGTCGCCATCGTGCACGCGATGAGAACGCCATATAGGAAACAACGGCAGAGCGGAGAGTAACCTCAGGCGTTTGGCGGCAAGCGGATTGCTTTCCCACCGTCAAGCTGCCCCATGAGCCGACCGTCGAGCTCCGCGGCTCCACAATCCTTCATTGCTGGCGTCGACGATGTAATCCTCGTCACGGGTGCGACCGGCTCTCATCGGCTTCGAGGCTGGTCGCGGACATGGTGGATCGCGGCTTTCGCCGGATCCGCTGTCTCGTCAGGCCCGGCGGCGATCGCGCCAAGGCACACGCACTCGATGTGCCCGGCGTCGAGGTTCTCCACGGCAACCTGCTCTCGCGCACCGATTGCGATGGAGCAACGTCTGGTGCGGCGCGTCATCTTCCATCTCGCAGCCGCGCGAGGCGAGAAATCGTTCCCCGAGGCCTACCTCAACTCCGTCGTCACGACGCGCAACCTGCTCGACAGCGCCCGCACGGCAGGCGTCCCTGCGCCGGTTTGTGAACGTGAGTTCCTTTGCCGTGCACGCGGGCGCACCGACGGTCTCGATTCCGCCCCATGGACGAGTCGCACCGATGGAAGCGCAACCACAAGACCGCGGCGATGCCTATTGCTTTGCCAAGGTCGCGCAGGACGAACTCGTCACCGAGCACGGCGAACGCTTCCGGCTGCCCTTCGTCATCGTCCGGCCCGGCTACGTCTACGGCGGCAATGAACCGATCACGGCGCGGGTCGGCATCGGTTCGTTCGAGTGTTCCTGCACCTCGGCGGAGGAAATCGCCTGCCGCTGACATATGTCGAAAATTGTGCGGAAGCGATCGTGCTGGCCGGCCTGACTCCCCGGCGTCGATGGCGAGACGTTCAACGTGGTCGACGACGACCTTCCGTCGAGCAGAGAATTTCTCAAACCGTACAAAAGGAATGTCAGGTCATTCCGCTCCGTGTACGTCCCTCACGCGCTCAGCTATCTGCCTGTGCGGGCTCTGGGAGCGTTACTCGACCTGGTCCGAAGGGACAGCTGCCGCCGGTCTTCAACCGCCGGAGCTGGCATGCGCTCTGGGGACCCACGCCGTACTCCAACGCCAAACTGAAGACGCGCATCGGCTGGGTACCAAGAATCGCGACGGCCGAGGGCCTGCAGCGATATTTCGTGAGCTGTCAGAAGGCCGCCAGTGCTTAAGGTCGCCATCGTCGGCTGCGGCAAGATTGCCGACGCCCATGCTCCCAGATCGCGCGGCATCGACGGCTGCGAGATCGTCGCCGCCTCGCGATCGCGAGCCATTGATGGCCAGGCAGTTCTGCGCGCGGTTTGGCGTCATGGGCAATTCGCCGATCTCGATCGGCTCCTGACCGAGTCGCAGCGTCGACGTCGTGCACCTGACCACGCCGCCGGCGACACACTTCGACCTCGCCATGGCAGTGCCTCGAATCGCGGCAGCCACGCATACGTCGAAAAGCCGTTCACGCTTCGAGCGCGTCGAGGCCCGCGTAGCTCGTTGCCGCCGCGAAACGCAGGCGCTCAAGATCACCGGTGGCCATGACGAACAGTTCGGCCATGCGTCCCGCCGGCTGCGCGGCATCGTTCAGGCCGGCTACCTGGGCGGTCAACCTGTTCACATGGAGAGCGTCTACTGCTACGACTTGAAGGAGTCGCGGTACGCGCGGGCGGTTCTGGCCAACCGCCAGCACTGGGTGCGGAGGCTCCCGGGCGGCCTGCTCCAGAACATCATCAGCCACGGCATCGCGAGAATCGCCGAATTCCTCACCACTGACTCGCCCGAGATCACGGCCAGCGGATTCGTCAGCCCGGTCGTCACGAACCTCAGCGAACAGGACATCGTCGACGAGCTGCGCGTGATCATCACGGAACCCGGGACCGACCACGGTGCACTTCACGTTCTCGTCGCAGATGCGCCCGGTGCTCCACCAGTTCAGGATTTACGGTCCGGCGAACGGTATCCTCCTGGACCAGGATCACGAGACCGTCATCCGCCTTCGCGGCCCGCAGGTTCAAGAGCTACGCCGATCAGTTCATTCCGCCGTTGATCTTTGCCCGGCAGCACGTCGGCAACGTGCTCGGCCAATGCCGCGCCGGTTCCTCAGCGCGCGATTTCCAGATGAAATCAGGGATGAAATTCCTGATCGAGTCTTTCTATCGATCGATCGTCAAGGACGCGCCCCTGCCCATCCCCTACGACGAGATCCTTCGTACCGCGACGATCATGGACACGATCTTCGATCAGCTTGCGGCGAAGGCTTCTGCGCGGGCGGCGACGGCCGAGCGTCACGAAGCGCCGGCTTAGCAGGCTCGCCCGCGCAGGCCGTCCGTGTTCTCCTCAGCCGTCGGTCTCGGCTGTAACCGCTTTCCTGACGCAAGCCGCGCCTGCCGCACGCCGCGCACGGCATGTTCATCGCCCTGATAGTAGGATGAGATCGATGTCGGCAGCAGCCGGACGTGCACTATGGCTGACGATAGGCGCACTGACATGGTGTTGTTCGAGCGGCTCTGCGACGCGCGATAATCCTGCCGCGCCATCACGCCGAACAATACGCCGGCCCGCGTGCTCGTCGTCACACACACCGAAGGCTTCCGGCATAGCTCGATTCCGCTTGCCGAAGCCACAATCACCGCACTCGGCGAACGCTCGAACTCTCTTCACCACCAGCTTCTGTCGCGACCGCGACGATGTCGTGCGGCTGCTGACGCCGTCGTGAGGCTGGCTGAGCCGACGCGCGTTGTCTTCGCCAACACGACGGGAAACCTCGGCGTCCCGGATCTCGATGCGCTTCTCGGCTGGGTGCGAGACGGGCACTGGATTTGCCGGGATGCACAGCGCATCCGACACTTATCACGAGGCACCCGGCTACCTCGACATGCTCGGCAACGAGTTCCGCACGCACGGCGATCAAGCCACCGTCGACGCCATCGTCGAGAACACGTCGCATCCAGCGGCGGCCCCTCTGGGATCGAGGTTCCGTGTCTTCGACGAGATTTACATGTTCACCAAACCGAACCGCGGGAGCGTCACGATGCTGTTGTCGCTGGATCGACATCCTGCCGACGGCTTTGCCCGAGGCCGACCAGCCTGGAGACCTGCCGCTCGCCTGGGCGAAGACGTACGGCCAGGGCCGTGTCTTCTACACCGCGCTCGGCCATCGCGAGGATGTCTGGGAGAATCCGCTCTATCAGCAGCACATCCTCGGCGGCATTCAGTGGTTCTGCGCCGATAGCGCGCGCGCGTGGACTCACGAAACAGACAGACCGACGCGTTCGAGTCGCGGCTCAGGAATCAGCACTCCGGTTCGGATCGACCAGGAACCACAGCGATCCTCCGGCGAGCAGCAGAGCGATCATCGGAACTCAACGGCGTAGTCGTAGCTGCCAGCGCGATCCACGATCAATCCGGAACATCACTGAAGAGATGAATGCGCCAACCCGTGCCGCGCTGTTCATCGCGCCGACGACGGCACCGGGATATTCGCCGGCTGATGTCCAGGCACACTGCGAAGACAGTCGGTTGCTGAAAGGTAATCCCTCCTGTAAGCGATCGACAGGAGAACGAGCGCCGTGAATGGCTGGATGCGTGAGCGTAACCCCGATCAGACATATCGACGCGGTCACCATGCCGATCAATCCGATCGGGAACGGCGTCCCCATTCCAGTCCGTGCATTCTGACGAGCCCGTGGCTCACAAAGCCGCCAGCGCAGTTCGCACATGCGCCGACGAGAAATGGCAGCGAGGAAAGCCAGAGAGCGCTCTCGTCGAATCCCCGCGCCCGGACCAGGTAGGTGTGAAACCAGGACCGGGAAAGAAATACAAAACGTGTGACATCGCAGCAGAAGGCGATGCCCATCACCGCCCACAAGTTCGAGAGCGGAGCGCGAGGTTCCACGGAAGCGCACGGTGGACAGGGCGAGCCAGGTTGCGCGTCTCTTCGAGTTCCGGAAAGGCTGACCCCGCGTTTTTCCGCCGGCGAGTCACGAAACCACCAGCACCAGACGACCCCAAATGACCCCGACAACCCCGAACACGTAGAACGACGCACGCCATCCGCACGGCTCTGAACTGCATGACGAGCAGCGGTGCGATCGCGCCGCCCACCTGGCTCGCTCATCGTGATGCCGAAGGCACGGCCGCGCTCGTGCACGGGGAACCATCGCGCCACAGCCACCGACGCGTCTGGAAAGGCACCGGCTTCGCCCATCCCGAAGAAGAACCGTGTCAAGAGTAGCGGCACGCATGAGGTCACGGCGCCGGTCAGCGCGGTAAACGCCGACCACCACAACACGATCTGGTGAGCACACGGCGGGGGCCGATCCGATCGCCGAGGGCACCGCTCGGGATCTCGAACGCCCCATACGACAGCGTGAAAATGCCGACCACCCAGCCCCAGCCCAGGGGCCCGATGTTCAGCGCTTCCCGACCTGTGGTCCCGCGACCGAGATGCAGACGCGGTCAAGGTAGGTGATGACGAGCAGCGAGCGACAGCAGCCCGAGCACGCGATTGCGATAGTTCGTGATCAGGCCTCCATGCGGGTCGCGGCAGTTTAGCTGATCAGCCGTGGAACCGTAGAGCGAAGGTTATGCACGAGATTAAAGGCTCAAATGTTGCTTAATAGCGCGGCGGCGGACGACCATCTGAACCGAGTCTGCCAGGAGGCCAGCGTGCGACGCCGACAGTTCGAAGGTGCAGGATCGGCGCCGCCTTACGCGAGGCGCCTCGCGTCGAGAGCCGCCGCGACGCGAGCTGGTTGCGACGATTCTCGGTCTGTTTCGCGAAATGCCCGGGCTTTCGCTGCACCTCGAGCCAGGCCGCGCGGCTGTTTGCGATCGGCCCGTCCACCTGCCGCGTCGTACTCGAGGACCTCGTCAGGCGAGGCCCACTGCAGAAGTTGCCCGACGGTCAGCACCGGCTACGGCAGCCGGAAAAGCGGTCCGGCAGTTGGCGCGAAGCAATGAGTTTCCCAGCACAGGTATATTCGTTCCCTCGACACATCCTCAGCGGTGCAGCTTCCCGAGTTGTTCCTCGAGCGTGTGAATGGCTTCGTCGAGCATGCGCCGATGCTCCGCGTTCCGGGAGGCGCTGAGCTGGGCACGCGTGCTGGCAAGCGCAAGCTCGAGAGTCCGGCGCTTTGTCTGGATCTCGCGGTCCTCAGCCGTCAATGCCGGCCGGTTCTCTTTCGGCCGAGCTCGCCTCGGACTGCTGAAACTCGACGTCCTTGCTCTCGAATCCGCGTGCCATTTCCTGACCATCTTGAACCCTAACGTGCGGGCGCGCCTTCAAGCTACGGTCTTGATCGTGCCGAGGGTCTGCTCCGCTGCGTTCTTCGCCTGATCGCCGGCGACTTTGCGCTTGAGACCACCGAAGCCGCCCTTCAGCAGGTCGCCGCGCGAGCGGTTGGCGTAGACCAGATAGGTGACGGGCGTCGAACCATCGAGCGCTGCGTTTGCCGACACGATGGCGAGCGAGCCGTCGTAGTAATGGCTCGCATACAACTGCTTCTGCGCGACGATGGTCCGATCGGGCTTCGTGGGATCCTGATAAATCACGGCATGCACGATGCTGACGACCGGCTTCAGCCCGGTGTATTTCTCGTTCACCCAATAGAGGATGTCTCTCGCACCTGCGGCCGGCCTCCGCGGAAACATCGCCAGATGATCTCTCAGCGGCGTCGCGTACTGCGCAAAATACGGTGACGCAGCCAGAGATGCCCAGCCATTCGCCTTTGAGGCGCACCGGTTTCGATCGATCGTTGTAGGTCACCAGGACGTCGTCGCCCATCTTCATGTACGCGCCGACGTAGGTGACGATCGCTTCGCGGATCAGCGCGTTCGCCTGTGCCTCGGTGTTTGCGGCGTTCCAGTTGATGGACCCTTTGAGCGCGGCCAGCGCCGTGCCTCCGATCCGCAGGTCGCAGTCGCCAGGCTCGCACGACTTGAGATGCGCGACTTCGCTGGCATCGAACGAGAGCGCTCCGACGTCGGCAACCGACGGCGGGTTGCCGAATCGCCCGAATGCCGTCGTCACCTTGCCGTCGACGTAGGAAATCATCTGACCGTAATAGTTCACGGTTTGATCCCGCGACGCGCCGGATTTTCACCGCCGCGACGACCATCACTTCGGAGTCGCTCGAACCGGGCATGATACGCGCGATGACCTCGCCCTTTTCGAGAGAGGTGATGTCGGCCGGCGCGAACTTCGCCACCCGCAACAGGGTACTGCGAGATGTCGTCTGGCGTCGCCGCGATCAATGACGCGTGCAGAATAGTCAGGCCAATGGCCGACACGAGGATCTCGATGAAGGAAGGACATGGCTGATACCTTACCGCGAAAGTTCAGGATCAGGGCTCGCGTTACCGAACGCCAGGCGGAGAGACCGGGCTCGCTTACTCGATTGCGATGATGCCGGCTGCGTCGAAGCTGTTGGAGCAGGATCTCCACGGCCCGTTCTGGCGTCGATTCAGTTGTTTCCAGACGGACTTCCGGGTGCTCGGGCCTCTCGTAGGGTGAATCGACCCCGGTGAAGTTCTTGAGCTCGCCGCGCCTGGACCTTTTTATAAAGCCCTTTCGGATCGCGGCTCTCGGCCACTTCGAGCGGCGTGTCAACGAACACCTCGAAGAACTCTCCCGGTCCGAGCAGGTCGCGCGCCATCCGCCGCTCGGCGCGGAACGGCGAGATCAGCGAGACCAGCACGATCAGACCGGCATCGGCCATGAGCCGGGCGACTTCGGCGACGCGGCGGATGTTCTCGACGCGATCCGCAGCCGTGAACCCGAGATCTTTCGTCAGACCGTGGCGCACGTTGTCGCCGTCGAGCACGTAGGTGTGCCGGCCCATCGCATGCAGGCGCTTCTCGAGCAGGCTGGCGATCGTGGACTTACCTGCTCCAGAGAGGCCCGTGAACCACGAGCACGCACGGCTTCTGACCCTTCAGCTCCGCGCGCGCCGCCTTTGTCGACCTGGAGCGCCTGCCACCGGACGTTCTCCGATCGATGCAGCGCGAAGTGCAGCGAGGCCAGCGCCTACGGTGGTATTCGAGATGCGATCGATGAGGATGAAGCCGCCCAGGTCGCGATTCTCGCTGTAGGGCTCGAACACGATCGGGCGATCGAGCTCGATCGCGCAGAACGCCGATCTCGTTCATCTCGAGCTTGCGAGCCGCGACGTGCTCGAGCGTGTTGACGTTCACCTTGTAGCTGATCGGAGCCACGGTCGCCGCGGCTGGTCTGCGCGCCGATCTTCAGCAGATACGAGCGCCCCTGAAGCAGCGGCTGCTCCGTCATCCAGATGACCGTCGCTTCGAAGACGTCGCTCACCTGCGGCGGCGCATCCGACGCGGCCAGCACGTCGCCGCGGCTCACGTCGACGCTCGTCGGTCAAGCGTCACGCGTGACCGATTGTCCGGCGGTCGCCACGTCGACGTCCTGATCGCCGGCGAGAATCCGCGCGATTCGGCTCTGTTTTCCGGACGGCAGCGCCGTCACGCTGGCGCCGACCTCGACCGTGCCGCTGACAATCGCGCCGGCAAAGCCGCGGAAATCTGCGTTCGGGCGATGAACCGAGCTGCACGGGAAGCCGGAATGGCCGCTCGGCGATGTCAGTCGCCGACCGGCGACGCTCTCCGAGATGCTCCATCAGCGTCGGGCCGGAGTACTCAGGCCATCTCCGGCACGCGCGAGACGATGTTGTGTCCGTGCACGGCAGACGTCGGAATGCACGTGACCTCGGTCAGCCCGATGCGGCCCGCGAACTCCTGCGTAGTCCTTGCTCGATCCGCTCGAAGATCTCTTTCGAGTAATCGAGCAGGTCCATCTTGTTCACGGCAACCGCCACGCGCCGGATGCCGAGCAGCGACGACGAGGTAGCTGTGCCGGCGCGTCTGCGTGAGCACGCCCTTGCGCGCGTCGATCAGGATGACGGCGCAGGTCGGCCGTCGACGCGCCGGTGACCATGTTGCGCGTGTACTGCTCGTGCCCCGGCGTGTCGGCGACGATGAACTTGCGCTTGTCGGTGGAGAAGAAGCGGTAGGCGACGTCGATCGTGATGCCCTGCTCGCGCTCGGCCGACAGGCCGTCGACGAGCAGCGCGAAGTCGAGGTCGCCGCCGCTGCGTGCCGGACTTTCTGCGAGTCGGCCTCGAGCGCCGCGAGCTGGTCCTCGAAGATCATCTTGCGATTCGTAGCAGCAGCCGCCCGATCAGCGTCGACTTGCCGTCGTCGACGCTGCCGCAGGTGATGAAGCGCAGCAGGTCCTTGCGTTCGTGCAGGCTGCAGGCGGCGCGTCGACATCCGACGGCGACGAGTCGGACGCCGTGCGCCATCAGAAATAGCCCTCGACCTTCTTCTTTTCCATCGAGGCCGACTGATCGAAGTCGATCACGCGTCCCTGCCGCTCGGAGCTGCGTCGTGAGCAGCATCTCCTGGATGATCGCCGGCAGCGTGTCGGCGCTCGCTGTCGATCGCGCCGGTCAGCGGATAGCAGCCGAGCGTCCGGAAGCGCACCGTGCGCATCTCGGCGCTTCTCGCCGGGCTCGAGCGGCATGCGGTCGTCGTCGACCATGATCCAGCGCGCCGTCGCGCTCGCACGACCGGTCGCGGCTTCGCGAAGTACAGCGGCACGATCGGAATGTTCTCGAGGTAGATGTAGTGCCAGACGTCGAGCTCGGTCCAGTTCGAGAGCGGAAACACGCGGATGCTCTCGCCCTGGCGCTTGCGCGTGTTGTAGAGCCGCCAGAGCTCGGGCCGCTGCTGCTTCGGGATCCCAGCGGTGCTGCGCCGAGCGGATCGAGAAGACGCGCTCCTTGGCGCGCGACTTCTCCTCGTCGCGGCGGGCGCCGCCGAACGCGCGCGTCGAAGCCGTACTTGTCGAGCGCCTGCTTGAGCGCCTGCGTCTTCATCACGTCGGTGTGCACGGCCGAGCCGTGCGTGAACGGGTTGATGCCGCAGCTGCGACGCCCGTCGGGATTGATGTGGACGCGCAGATCGAGGCCCAGGCGCTTCGCCGGCTCGTCCCGGAACGCGATCATCTCGCGGAACTTCCAGGTCGTGTCGACGTGCAGGAACGGGAACGGCGGCTTCGCCGGATAGAACGCCTTCAGCGCGAGGTGCAGCATGACGGAGCTGTCCTTGCCGATCGAATAGAGCATGACCGGGTTGCTCGCACTCGGCGACAACTTCGCGAATGATGTGGATGGCCTCGCCCTCGAGCCGCTCGAGGTGCGTCAGTGCGCGGGTGCGAGTCATGCTCGGAGCGCGGTCAATTCCAGTATTGGCTGCTGGCAGAAAAGTCACCTTTCCGGCTCCCTTTTGTCGCCAGAATCAAGACATTCAGGGGTCTGTTCTGCAGCTGTTACCCTGTCGGCAGAACGAGATGCATCGGATTTGCCAGCTCCGGCCTTCCCTACCCTATAGATAAGGATATCGGCTGGCCCAGGAGCCGGCCGTGCTGAACCACCGCGTCCGAGAGACGCTGACGTTCGGCGCCGGTCAGCCGCACCTCAACAGCGCGACCTCGACCGCCACGTCTACTAGTCGCCCGGCGAATCCTCCATGTCCCGGCGACCTGACCGCCGGCAACCAGAGCATGCTGAAAAATGACGGCCTTCTTCTTCGATTGAACGGTCACCGCCGCGTTGCGGCACCGCATCGCGATCGCGGTAGGCGACAGGTATTCGTCGTAAATCGGCAGCATAAGTGAATCGAGCGCCAGCGCGTGGCCGTTCGCACGCTTCGGTTCGACGCGCTTGAATATTGTCAGGCCCTCGACCACCTCGTGCTTCGCTCGAATCATCTCGAGGCCCCGCTTCGCATCGACGATCGTCAGCCCGGACCACCAGACGAAATCACGAATCGTCGCGGGACCGTGGCTGCGGAAGATGCCCGGAGCGTAAGCTCGACGAGCGCCTCGTCGCGTGGCAGCGCGCGCGTTCGGGGCCCGCTCGGCGAGCAAGGCGGCGTAGGTCAGTTGCTTCGCGCGATACGGGCCGCTGCAGATCCAGCCACTTCCAGCTCCGCGTAGCATCGTCAGACGGGGCCAGCCTGCACGCCTTTCGCCGAAATGCCCGGCGCGCGCGAGACGTTCTCAAGCTCAGCCGCGCGATCAGATGTGTGACCGTCGCCCAGCGCGCGCTCGAAGATCGCGATGGCGCGTGACACCGTGGTCGCGTCGAGGCCTGTATTCCTGGCATGAATGATCGCCATGCTCTGGCGCACGCGCGGTGCCGTGAGTTTCGAGCATCCAGCGGATGTCGGCGGGCGTCACGAAATGCCAGGTCGGACGCATCACGTGCGTGCGGAGAATGCGGCCCTCATTCACGGCACGCTCGATCTCTTCGTCGGTCGTTCTCTTCGTCATTCGCAGGGCGAGCCCCCATCGCGCCGCGGCGATGCCCTGGGCCTGCACTGCGCCCTGCCAGGCGACGACCTCTTCCGGAGTGCGATGAGGCCTGGCCGGCGAGGCGCTGATTTCGTCAGCCGCCGCCGCGCGATCTCCGTGATTCATGATGGGAATCAAGTTACTCGATTACCCGGCGTGAGTGGCTTATTCTTCTTCGTGCTTTCGTGACTTCGTGGCCAGGAGCTCATATGCACGCCAGAATCTTAGCTGATCACCTTGCTCGCCGCGCGGTCGGCGGTCGTCGGGACGAACGAGCGGTCTCTGCGCTTCGCGCGCAGTCCCAGGCCGACGCGTCGGCTCTGACCGGCACGGTCTCCTCCGCCGAAGAGGCGCGATGGAAGGCGTGCTCGTGTCGGTCGAAGCGCGCGGGCTCCACGCAGACCACGACGGTCGTCACCGACAAAGAGGGACGTTACCGTTTCCCGCGAACGCGCCTCGACGACGCCGGCTCCTACGCCGTGAGCATCCGCGCGATCGGCTACGACCTGGCCAGCGAGCCGTCAGTGTCCGTGCCCGCGACGGAGTGCGACGACCGCGGATCTGAAGCTGAAAAAGACGACAGCGATCCTGGCCGCGCAGCTGACGAACGCTGAATGGCTGGACAGCTTCCCCGGTACTGCGAAGATCAGAAGGCACTCTGTGCGCGGCTGCGCACTGCCACATGCTGACGCTGCCCGCGCGCTCGCGGCACGACGCCGCCGAATTCGCGAAGGTCGTCGAGCGCATGGCGGGCTTATCCACCGCTGTCCTTTCCGCTCATGGTGCAGCGCACTCCGGCGCCGCGCGTCGGCGGCGGTGCGGCAGACCCTGAGCGGCAGCAGCAGGCCTGGCGCCGCCAGGCCGAGTATCTGAGCACGCTCAACCTCAGTTCCGGGACCGCAGTGGAGCTACAGCTTCAAAACGCTCCGCGTCCGAAGGATCGCGCGACGCGCGTGATCTACACCGGATACGATCTGCCGGCGCGCACGCGCCAGCCTCACGACGTGATCGTCGACTCGCAGGGCATGGTCTGGTGCGCCGCGTTCGGCGAGCAGATTCTCGGGAGGCTCGATCAAAAGACCGGCAAGACGACCGAGTGGCCGGATCCCGTGCTGAAGCCGTCAGCGCCGAAGGCATCCTCGGCATGCGCTTCGACGAAGACGAAAATCCCTGGCTGGCGCTTCAATTCCAGGGCGGCATCGCGAAGTTCGACAAGAAGACGGAGAAGTTCCAGACCTGGAGCCTGCCGCGCCGGAGCTGAACGGCGATCACGTGCAGAGATCAACCCCAGGTGAGGTCCGATGCGCCACAAGGTTGACGGCAAGGGTCTGGTTCCAGGACGCCGGCACCTGCCTTACGGTCCTCAGGCTGGATGTCGCGTCTGGAAAAATTGAGGCTTCGAGCCGTAAGATTCCGCGGCCGAGCGTCTACGACGTGATCCCCGACAAGCAGAACAACGGCTACTTCCTGCCGCTCGGGAGCGAGGAGATCGGCCGGATCGACGCGAAGCCGGTGCTATCACGATGTTCAAAGACGCCGACGCCAGGGTCGGGACCGAGACGCGGCATGATGGATCAGCAGGAGCGCCTCTGGTTCGGGGAGAATCGCGCCGATCGCATCGGCATGTTCGATACGAAGACGCAGAAATTCCAGGAGTGGCCGGCGCCGACGCCCGGGCGCCTGGCCTTACGACGTGACCGCCGACAAGAACGGCGAGGCGTGGGCAGGCGGCGAATACAACGACCGCATCATCCGTCTCGATCCCCGAACCAATCGGCAGATGGTTGAATACCTGCTGCCCCGGCGCACCAACGTCCGCCGCGTGGCTGGGTCGACAACCGGACGACCCCGGTGACCTTCTGGGTCGGCAACAATGTGCGCGCGTCAATCGTGAAGCTGGAACCGCTGGATACGCCCGCGCGCCCAGAGACCCGCTAAAAAAGGTCATCCTCGAGTTGACGCGTCGAACGCTGCAGGCGCACTTCTCTCACATCGCTGCGGCCTGCGTGTTCACGTGGCCGCTCGTGCTTCATCCGCAATCGCTGCTCGGCGCCGAAGCCTCGTCGCCCGATCCGTCGTTGAACCTGTGGGCGCTCGGATGGGATCTTCACGTGTTCGCCACCCATCCAGGCTGGATCTTCACCGGGCGCGTCTTCAACGCCAACATCTTCCATCCAGCGCCGCACACGCTGGCCTATTCGGGATCATCTGCTGCTCCAGGCGCTGGCGATGCTGCCGCATGCGTACCTGCTCACCCACGACCTCGTCTTCTGCTACAACCTGCTGCTGTTCGTTTCTCTCGTCCTCTCGGCGCTGGCCATGCACCTGCTCGCCCGCGCCTTGACCGGCAGCGAGCGCGCGGCGTACTGTCGCCGGCTTGATCTTCGGCTTCGCGCCGTACCACTTCACGCATCTCATCCACATTCAGCTCCAGGCGCTCTACTTCCTTCCGCTCTCCTTTCTTTTCCTCTATCGTCTGTTCGATGCAGAGCGGAGAGCCGACACGATTGCCCTGGGACTGGTCCTGGGACTTCAGGCGATCAGCTCGATCTACTACGGTGTCATCGGGATTGGCATCGCGTGCGCGGCGATCACGCTCAGCGATCCTGAACAGGAGGGTGCGCGACCGGGCGGCTCATGCGACGGCTGCTTGCCTCGGCTGCCCTCGGTGTTCTCATCGTCGTGCCGGTGGCGATTCCCTACGCGCTCGTGCAGCGCGAGGCGGGCGCGCGGCCGGAGCTGCTTTCGGAAGCTGCTAACAACAGCGCGCACCCGAAGCCATGTCCAGGCGCCGGTGATGAACGTGATCTATGGGCGGACGCGTCTGGACGCGGCCCGAAGCGAACTCCCGCACCGATGGCCCTGAGCACGGGTTGTTTCCGGGCGTGTGCGCCCTGCCGCTCGGGCGGTTCTTGGCGTGATCGCGGCAACTCACCCGGGTCTCGTAGAGTCGACGGTACCGTCTATGTCACCGTCGCGCCGACGGGCTTCATCCTGTCGCTCGGACCGGAAGGCGTCCGGCCGCTCCCACACAGCGCTTCTGGCAGCTGATGCGCTATTCTGGGATGGCCGCCGTCCGCGCTTGCCTGCTCGATTCAGCGTGCTGACGCTCTGCGCCCATAGACCGTTGCTGGCGGCGCTGGCCATTCGATCGGCTGGAGATTCGCCGGCCGCGCGAGTGGCGCACCTCGTTGCACTCGTCCTTCTCGTCATCGCCGCCCTGGAGCACGCTTAATGGAGCCATCGCCTATCCGCCGGCACCTGTGCTGACGTCGAACGCTTCTGGACGGTGGCTTCGCAGTCAACCCGGTTCCGGTGCGGTGATATGCGTGCCGATGGGTCTTTTCTCGGGCAATACGCCCTGCATGCTGCAATCGCTCGAGCACGGACGGCCGATTGTGCAGATGGATGCACAGCGGCGTGCGGCCACGCCGTTTTTCGAAGCGCTGGCCGACGTCGCGAGCCGGTTGCCCGACGCCGACTCTTCTGCTTCGCGCTGCGCGTGAACGGCTGGTGTGGGCACTGTCGTGGCCGACGCGCCCACACCATGGTGCTACCGAACGAGAGCTGGCGCCGCGCTCGTGGAGCGCGTCCGGCCTCGGACGACCAGCTGGTGTATCAACTCGCGTGGTCTGGCGAGGTGGAATCCAGGATCAGACGCTCACCGACGTGCCGGCGCCCGAACCGGGGCCGTTGACGTTCTCGGTCGAGATCGGCTCGCTATCGCGCGCCGGACCAACGGGCCCATCGATCTTCCGGCCGGAGAGGCCACCATTTCCGTCGGGACCGGCGAGGGCTCCGACCGTTCAGATTTACCGTGCAGGCCACTACCGCGTCGTGGGCTCTCTCAGCTTTACGAAGCCAACGTCCCGCTCGAGACGACGGCGACTGCGCGTCTGCTGCCAGTCACCTATCACGAAGTCATCGACGAGGGACGACGACGAATCGATCGCCGGCTCGAGTTCGACTTCCCGCGCCACGAAGTGCGCATCGCGAGCGGCGGAACCACGATCAGCCTTCCGCTCGGCCTCGAGGCTCGCGACCCCTGACCGCGCTCTTCTACCTCCGCACGCAGCCGTTCTCGAAAGGCGCGCATTTTGCTGCCGATCACCGACATCGGCCGCCTGTCGCTCGATGTCTCGGTCGTCGATCGCCAGTCCGTTCAGGTGAACGGCCGCGGCTGGGACGCCTGGAAGCTCGGAGCCACAGGTTGAGCACGCGCATCGAACGGAGTCCCCTGACGATCTCGGCGTGGGTCAGCGCGGACGCGCGTCAGGTTCCGCTGCTCGTTGACGTCTCCGCCGGGTTCGGATCGATCCGGGTCGAGCTCCCGTGGATTACCGCGAACGTTGAGGAACTCTCGTGAAGCATATTCTGGCGATTGACATCGGCGGCAACACCGTCAAGGTGCTTGTCTCTGGCGAAAAGAACCTCGCAGCTTTCATCGGGCCCGACCCTAACCGCGAAGCAGATGGCCGACGGCGTGCGAAAGCTGACCGAGGATTAACGAGCCGAAGCCGTGTCGATCGGTTATCCCGGCCGCGTTCGCGACAACAAGATCCTCTCGAGCCGGTCAATCTCGGATCCGGCTGGGGTGCACTTCGACTTCCAGAAGGCGTTAGGCGCTCCCGTCAAGATCCTGAATGACGCCGCGATGCAGGCGCGTCGGCAGCTACAAGGGCGGCAAGATGCTGTTCCTCGGGCTGGGCACCGGCCTCGGAACCGCGCTGCATCGTGGACGGCGCGCTCCCGCCCATGGAGCTCGACACATGCCGTACAAAGGCGGCACCTACGAACAACTCCTGGGCTTGAAAGGACTGGACGCGCGCCGGCATCAAGAAATGGCGGGAGTCTGTCTTCGAAGTCGTTGCGCTCTTCATCGACATCTTCCAACCTCGACGAGGTCGCCGTCATCGGAGGAGGTAATATCAACAAACTCGATCAGCTCCCGCCGGGATGCCGGGCCGGAGACAACGCCCTCGCGTTCGTGGGCGGATTCCTCGCTGTGGCAGGACGAGCCGACGAGAGGAAGCAGACGATCCCATGCCAGTCGTTGATTTTCAGCGAGATTGCCGCATGCTCGAACGGGCGCGCCGGGGACAATTCGCGTATCCGGCGGTCAACGTCACCTCGCTCAAGACCGCGAACGCCGTCCTCAAGGGACTGGCAGACAGCAAGAGCGACGGCATCATCCAGGTCTCGACCGGCGGCGCGGCCTTCGCGTCGGGCTCTTCGGTCAAGGACACGGCGCTCGAGCCATCTTCGATCGCGGAGCACGTCCACCTCGTCGCCAGCCGCTATCCATCTACGTGGCGCTGCACACGGATCACTCGCCAGCCAACAAGCTGACAGTTGTCTCGCTGCCGCTCGTCGAAGAAACCGAGCGGCGACGGGCGCGGGCAAACCCAACCTCTTCAGCAGCCACATGTTCGACGGCAGTGCGCTGCCGCTGAAGGAAAACCTCGATATTTCCGGCAAGCTGCTCGAGCGCTTCCGCAAGTCGCGATCTCATCCTGAAATCGAAGTGGGCGTCGTCGGCGGCGAAGAAGACGGCATCAAGGCGAGCGGGGCCGCCAAGCTCTACACGACCCCGAAGACACCCTCGAACCGTCGCGCAACGGCTGAACGCCATTCAGGCGGCTGCTATCTGCTGGCCGCCACATTCGGCAACGTCCACGGCGTATAAGCCAGGCCACGTCAAGCTGAAGCCGTCGATTCTCAAGGATTGCCAGGATGCGGTCGTCGCGAAGTACGGTCAAGCCGCCCGGTTCGACTTCGTGTTTCACGGCGGTTCTGGACTCCGACATCGAGGACATCCACGAGGTGCGCTCGATTACGGTGTCGTGAAATGAACGTGGACACCGACATGCGCACGCGTTCACGCGCGCCGTCGCCGACCACTTCTTCAAGAACTACGACGGCGTGCTCAAGGTGCGACAGCGGAGGTTGGCAACAAGAAGGCCTACGATCCGCGCGGGTATCTCACGTGCGGCCGAATCGGCGATGGCCGCGCGGGTCCAGCAGGCCGCTCAGGAGCTTCGGGGCCGCCGGCCACTGATGACGCAGTGATGAGCGGCATCACGGAGGGCCCCGACTTCACTGATCGCCAGGCTGGACGAGTGCCGCGTGTGCCGTCGCCGATGGTCGGCGCGCGTTTCGTTCCCGACAACGACCGCGTGCTCTACCACGCGAAACTCGACGACCTCCAAGGCCTGTCTCGATAAGAGCGCGGCGCCGCCGTCGATGGAAGCCGCTGGACCGCGCGAGACACTCTTCTTCGATCCGGCCTACGCTCGCCTGCGGCATCGTCACGCGGGGGCCTCGTGCCCCGGGTTGAACGACGTCATCCGATCGATTGTCATCAGCCTGTTTCATCACTACGGCGTCACGAGGGTTCACGGGTTCCGTTTCGGCTACGAAGGCCTCGTGCGCGCGATACGGGCACACGCCGATCGATCTGACTCCAGAGCTCGTTCGCCGCATTCACGAGAACGGCGGATCGATCCTCGGTTCCTCGCGCGGCCACCAGGATGTCGCCGGAAATGGTCAAGACGCCTCGAGGATCTGAAGGATCGGGATCCTGTTCGCGATCGGCGGAGACGGGACGCTGCGCGGTGCGCAGAAGATTGGCGAAGAAGCGGGGCGGCGCGGGCGGACGATCAGCGTCATCGGCATCCCGAAGACCATCGACAACGACGTGTCCTACGTCCAGAAGACATTTGGATTCGAGACGGCGGTGACCGAAGCACGCCGGGCCAACTACGCGGCCAACACCGAGGCCGAAGCCGCGCGCAACGGCATCGGTCTCGTGAAGCTGATGGGCCGCGACTCGGGTTTCATCGCCGCCTACTCGGTGCTGGTGAACAGCCAGGTCAACTTCTGCCTGGTTCCCGAGGTGCCCTTCTCGCTCGACACGTTTCTGACGGAACTGCAGCAGCGGATCGAGCGGCGCGGACACGCCGTCATCGTCGTCGCGCGAAGGCGCTGGTCAGGACCTGATGCGCACGTTCCGGCGAGCGCGACTCGTCCGGCAACGTCAGCTACGGCGACATCGGCATCTTTCTGCGCGACGCGATCAGGGATCATTTCCGGCGCGCAGGGCGTCGAGATCAGCCTGAATGTACATCGATCCGAGCTACATCATCCGAAGCGTACCCGCGATACGCGCACGACTCCGCGTTCTGCCTGCTGCTGGGGCACTCTGCCGTGCACGCCGGCATGAGCGGACGCACGAACATGGTCGTCGGCTTCTGGAATCATCGATTCACGCACGTGCCCATCTCCCTCGCGACTTCGGAGCGCAAGAAGATCGACCCGCAAGGCGACCTCTGAGCGCCGTCCTCGCATCGACCGGACAGCGGCGCGACATGCGCTGAACGGTTCCAAGCTCGGCTATCAGGTGTCCAACCGACAGCGTGCTAAAAATTTGCACGGTTTTGCCATACCAGACCAGCTTGAAGCTCTGGAGACCTTCCTCATGACAGTCAGTCGACTTAAGCGTTCTGCGCTTCTGTTCTGCGCGATTGCGATATTTGCCGCGGCCGGATGCGGCAACGAGAGTTCGCCGAATAGCGCCTCTACACCTCAGACAACATCCTCGGCCGCGTCCCGCAGCGGCCACCACTCCGGCTGACGCCTCCGACGACGCGCGCACTCAGGCCGAGGTGGACGCCGACCAATACGGCCTTCCGCCTGGGATCATTGCCCAGAAGTGGACCGGCGATTTCGACGCGATGGTCGAGCGCCGAGTCATCCGGGCGCTCGACGGTTTACTGAAGACGAACTACTTCGTCGACAAAGGCACGCAGCGGGGCGCCGTCTACGAAGCGTGTTCCAGATCTTCGAGAATGATTTGAACAAGAAGCTCGCGAACAAGAACATTCGCGCATGCACGTGTCTTCATCCCGGTGGCGAACGACGAGTTGATCCCGGCGCTTCTCGATGGCCGAGGCGACATCGTCGCGGCCGGAAAGCTCGCGACCGCCTGGCGGAAGCAGTCGGTCGATTTCACCAAGCCGACACGGACTGGCATTTCGTCGGTCGTCGTGACCGGACCCGGCGTGGCTCCACTCAACAGCGTCGAAGATCTCGGCGGCAAAGAAGTCTACATGCGTCAGTCGGATGTCTCTTCCGAGAACGTGAAGCTGTTCAACGACAACTCGCCAAGGCCGGCAAGCCGCCCGTGAAGCTGAATCCAGCTCCGGAAGTCCTCGCCGACGAAGACATCCTCGAGATGGTGAACGCGGGCCTGGCGCCGATGACGATCGTCGACGACGACATCGCGGAGTTGTGGAAACATGATCTTCACCGACCTGACGCATCAATCCGGGAGCGGCTGATCCGGCACGGACGGCCAGACGGGCATGATGATCAGAAAGAACAGCCTGCAGCTGATGGCGGAGCTGAACGCGTTTGTCGACCGGCACTCCGAAAGGCTCGGCGCAGTGGAACATGCTCTTCGCGAAGCTGTACCTGAAGAACAACAGACATGCGAAGCGCGCGACGTCCGGCGAGGACGTGGCGCGGTTCAAGAAGACCGGTCGAGCTGCCTCGTAAGCATTGCAGCGACAGCACGAGCTCGACTATCTCCTGATGGCCGCGCAGGGCTACCAGGAGTCCGGGCTGGATCAGAGCCGGAAGAGTCCGGTCGGCGCTATCGGTGTGATGCAGGTCATGCCGGCGACCGGAGGCCGATCATGAAAGTCGGCGACATCACGCAGATGGACGAACAACATCCACGCCGGCGTGAGAATACCATGCGCTTCATGATGGACAAGCTTTTACAAGGACGCGCCGATGGACGACCTGAACAAAGTGGCTGATGACCTTCGCGTCCTACAACGCCGGACCGGGGCGGAGTCAGCCAGCTTTCGAAGCAGGCGGCCGCTCGGAGGCTGGATCAGAACAAGCGGTTCAACAACGTCGAGGTGATCGCATCCGAGAAAATCGGCCGTGAGACTGTTCAGCATGTATCCAACATCTATAGCAGCTACCTCGTGCATAAGATGCTCACCGAGCAGCAGCAGCTAAGCGTGAGAAAGCGAAGGCAGGCGCTTAGGTGACCTCACAGGGCGCCGCCTCGCCAGATCTCGCTGGCGTACTCTGCAATGGTCCGATCGCTCGAAAACTTCCCCGACGCGGCGATGTTGAGAATGGCCTTGCGCGTCCAGGCTTCCTGGTCCGTGCACAACTCCGCCGACCCGGGCGTGAGCGTCGGAATAGCTCGCGAGGTCCGCCAGGTGGAGGTAGTAGTCCCCGTGACGAAGCAGTGCATCCAGGATCGGTGAAAACACCCGGGCTCGTGCTGGCTGAAGTGATTGCTGGCGATCAGGTCAAGGGCGGCCCGGGTCTCGGGTTCGTGATCGTAATGCCACTGCGGACTGATACCGTCCACGGCTGGTCGCGACTTCGGCGGCGCTGAGCCCGAAGAGAAAGAAGTTCTCTTCGCCAGCCGCCTCGGCCATCTCGATCGTCGCGCCGTCGCGCGTGCCGATGGTGAGGGCGCCGTTCATCATGAACTTCATGTTGCCGGTGCCGCCTCGCCTCGTAGCCCGCCGTCGAGATCTGCTCCGAGACATCGCTCGCGGGAATCAGCCGCTCGGCCACCGAGACGCAATAGTCGGGCACGAACACGACCTTCAGCCGCCCGTCGACCGCCGGATCGCCGTCGATCGTCCCGGCCAGGTTGTTGATGAACTTGATGACCAGTTTCGCGAAATGATAGCGCGGGCGCGGCCTTGCCGCCGAAGAAGAACGTCCGCGGTGTCACGGCCGAGGCCGGGGTTCTCGCGCAGCCGCTGGTAGAGCACGACGATGTGAAGCGCGTTCAGCAGCTGGCGCTTGTATTCGTGAATCCGTTTGATCTGCGTGTCGAACATCGTTTTCGGATCGACCACCTGCCCGGTTGCCGAGCGTCAGCCAGCTCCGCAAAGCGCATCTTGGCGTCGCGCTTGGCCTCGCGAACTGCCGCACGGAACGTCTTGTCTGCTGCGAGCGGCTCGAGCTTCTCGAGCTGGCTCGAGGTCGGTAATCCAGCCGTCGCCGATGGCATCGGTGATCACCGCTCGACAGCGACGGATTGGCCAGCAGGAGGAAGCGGCGCTGCGTGACGCCGTTCGTCTTGTTGTTGAACCGCTCGGGATAGAGCTCGGCAAAGTCCGGCACGACGGTCTTCTTGAGCAGATCGGTATGAATCGCCGCCACGCCGTTGGTGCTGTGGGATCCGACGATGGCGAGGTGCGCCATGCGAACCTTCTGTGGCTGCGCCTGCCTCGATCAGGCTCGACGCGCGCGAGCCGGTCGCCGTCGTCCGGAAAGCGCCGCGCGCACGCGCGTCGAGGAAACGCCGGTTGATCTCGTGGATGATCTCGAGCTGGCGCGGCAGCAGCGTCTCGAACCAGGGCAGCGGCCACTTCTCCAGCGCCTCGGGCAGCAGCGTGTGATTCGTGTAGGCCAGCGTGCGCTGTCGTCAGATCCCACGCCTCGTCCCAGCCGAGCTGCGCCTCGTCGAGCAGGATGCGCATCAGCTCGGGCACGGCCGAGCGTCGGATGCGTGTCGTTGAGCTGCATCGCGACCTTGTCGGGCAGCGCCGGCCAGTTCGTTGCCAGCGCGCGCGGAACCGCCGGATCGCATCGGCCAGCGTGCAGGCGACCAGGAAGCTACTGCTGCAGGAAACGCAGGCCCTTGCCCTCGGCGGTCGAGTCGTCCGGGTACAGCACGCGCGTCAGCGTCTCGGCCGTGAGCGTCTCGGCCAGCGCGCCCGACGAAGTCGCCGCTGCTGAACTGCTGGAAGTCGAAGTAGTCCGGCGTGGCGGCGGACCACAGCCGCAGCGTGTTGATCGTGCTGCCCGCCGTAACCGATCGACGGGGCGGTCGTAAGGAACGCCGATCGAGCGTCGAGGGCCGGTCGCGGACCACGCGCAGCGCGCCGGCCTGGATGTCGAACGAGCAGCCAAGCCGCACTTCAACCGGTCTCGTTGGGCCGCGCGCACTTCCCACGGATCGGGCCGCGCCAGCCAGTGGTCGGGCTGCTCGCGCTGCCAGCCGTCGCGAATCGTTTGCTTGAAGATGCCGTATTCGTAGCGCAGTCCGGAGCCCATGCCGGGAATGCCGAGCGTCGCCATCGAGTCGCAGGAAGCAGGCGGCGAGCCGGCCCAGGCCGCCGTTGCCCAGGCCGGCGTCGGGTTCCTGCTCGACGATCTCCAGCGGATCGAGCTTGTGCGTCTTGCAGAAGCGCGACCGAGACGCGGGTCGAGCATCAGGTTGGTGATGCTGTTCGCCAGCGCCCGTCCCATCAGAAACTCGAGCGACAGGTAGTAGACGCGCTTCACATTTCGCGCCTGGTAGGTCTGTTCCGTCTTGATCCATCGCTGCGACAGGACGTCCCGGATCGAGAGGGCGATGGCCTCGAACCTGTCGCGCGGAGTCGCTGTCTTGATCGGCGTGACGTGATCGAACGTCAAGTGACGCTCGTAGAGTCCGTTGTCACCGCCGGAGAAACGCGATCGATCCGCAGTTGAATCGCTCGAGGATTGCAGCCTCGCTGATCCGGAGTGGCCTTCTTCACTGGCGGACCGGTCTGGCCTTGATGTCCGGGCCGACGCCTGATTCGTAGATCTTGAAGTTCTCGCGGAAGAGATTCGCCAGCTTCTTCGCCGCCAGCGTCGTAGGAGGCGGAATCGACCACGTGTTGCGCGGGATCAGGATTGACGAGGGGCACCTGCGGACATTCGGTCACAACGTCGAATCCAAAGACAGGGTCGCGCTCGGTTTTCGACTTCGCGAGCGCACCTTCGTGGATGGCGTCGATGATGGCGCGCGTGTGTTTTGAGGCTGATGCGTTTGCCGACGCCGGGCCGCCGCCGGTCCAGCCGGTGTTCACGAGCCAGACGCGGCGTTGTGCTTGCTTCATCTTCGCCGCGAGCAATCTCCGCGTATTTGTTCGGGTGCCACACGAGGAAGGGCCCGCCGAAGCACGGCGAGAACGTCGCCTGCGGCTCGGTGACGCCCATCTCGGTGCCCGCCACCTTGGCCGTGTACCCGCTGATGAAGTGATACATCGCGTGCGCCGGCGACAGCGAGCTGACTGGCGGCAGCACGCCGAAGGCATCGGCACGTCAGGAAGATCACGTCGGTCGGATGGCCCGCCATGCACGGAATCTTCGCGCTGGCGATGAACTCGATCGGATAGGCGCCGCGCGTGTTCAGCGTGATGCCGCGTGTCGGTGTAATCGACGTCGTGGTCTTGCGTCGAGGACGACGTTCTCCATGCACGGCGCCGAAGCGGAGCGCCTGGAAAATGTCCGGCTCGCTCTCCGCCGTGAGGTTGATCGCCTTGGCGTAGCATCCGCCCTCGATGTTGAAAATACCGTCGTCGCTCCAGCAGTGCTCGTCGTCGCCGATGAGGTGCCGCTTCGGGTCGGCCGAGAGCGTCGTCTTGCCCGTGCCGCTCAGTCCGAAGAGCAGCGAGGATGCGGCCGGTCTGTTGGTCGGCCGTGGCCGAGCAGTGCATCGAGAGAACGCCCCGCTTCGGCGCGAAATAGTTCGCGACGGTGAAGACGCCTTTCTTCATCTCGCCCGCGTATTCGGTGCCGAGGATGACGAGCTCGCGTGTCCTCGAGGCTGAGGTCGATGCTCGTCGTCGAGCCCATGCCGGTCGTCAGGCGGTTGGCGGGAAACGCGCCGGCGTTGATAGATGACGTGACGTCAGGCTCGCCGAAGCTCGCGAGTTCCTCCCGCGTCGGGCGGATGAGCATGGTGTGCATGAACAGCGCGTGATACGGACGCGAGCAGATGACGCGGACCTTGATGCGGTACTTCGGGTCCCAGCCCGCGAAGCCGTCGAAGACAGTAGAGCCGCTCGCGCGTGTTGAGGTAGTCGAGGGCGCGCTGGCGGTTGATCGCGAAGGTCTGCGCGTCGCAGGGGATGTTCACCGGTCCCCACCAGACGTCCTTCTTCGGAATGCAGGATGTTTGACCACGCGCTTGTCCCTGGGCGACGCGGCCGGTCTTCGCGCCGGAGTAGGCCACCAGCGCGCCGTTCTCGGCGATGCTCGCGTCCTTCTCGTAGCGGATGGCGTGTTCGTAGAGCGCGCACGGCGGAAGATTGCGATGGACCTCGGGAACGTCGAGGCCGTGATCCTTCCAGACTGATTGGCTCCATGACGCGGAATTCTAGCGTGGGTGCGGACATGTAAGATATCCATCACCTCCGCGGAATGCCGAGGATCCATCCATATGAATGTCGGCCGTTTGCTGTCTTGACGCTTCTCGTGCTCGTAGCTCTGTGCCGCCTCTCGCCGCTCAAGAGCTCGAGCTGGGGGCCTATACCGTGTCGCCCGTTGGCATCAACGTTCCTGAATCTGAGCTATGCCTTTCAACACCGGCGACGTCACCTTCGATCCGTCGCTGCCGGTTGAAGATGGCAGCGCGCGGGTCCATACGGGCTCCTTTGCCTATGCACGGTCGATGAACCTGGCGGGGCGGTCGGCCACGGCGCTGGTCGCATTTCCTCTCGTGGGCGGCCACGTGACGGGCAAATACCTCGGCCAACCCGCCGTGGTGGACCGTACCGGGTTTAGCGACATGCGCATTCGCGTCGGCATGAATCTGTACGGCGAACCTGCACGCCGACCGGCCGAATTCGTCAAGAGCCAGCGCGCTCGAAGCTGAACATCGGGGCGAGCGTCACGATGGTCCTGCCGACCGGCCAGCATGATCCGAATCGCATCATCAACCTGGGGCTCAATCGCGCGGCCTTCAAGCCCGAAGCGGCCATCATTCGAAACTACGAGCACTGGATGGTCGAAATCTACGGCGGCGCGTGGCTATTCACGTCCAACGACGACTTTGCCGGCGGACATGTCCGTTCCCAGGATCCCCCGCTGTCGGTGCAGTCCAGCCTGCGGCGCACGTTCCGGACGGGTTTGTGGGTTTCGGAAATGCGAATTTCTATCGCGGCGGGCGCACGCACGTGGACGATCTGGCCAAGCAGGACTTCCAGTCGAACTCGCGCGCCGGGACGACCGTGTCCATGCAGCCGCTGACGCGGCGCAATGCCTTCCGTTTTGCGGTCAGCAAGGAGCCTACACCACCATCGGCGCCGACTTTCTTGGCGTGTCGGCATCCTTCCAGCAGGTCTTCTGAGGCGAGCCCAACTAAACTTGGAGGAAGCCCCAACGGGGCGGCTGACCGAGAGCGATAGCTCCCACGTCGTTCGTAGCGATCCGCGGACAGATACGCGTGCTGCGTGAGCGTGCGAAGGTCGCGGAGGTGGCGATTGAAGCGCTCCGACTGCCTTGATGGCATTGTCGCCGCCGGCGCTGGCAGCGAGCAGCTCGATCGAATCGCATGCCGCCCTGACGGCGTAGGTGCCGGCTAGCTGCAGGTCAGCCTTCTGATCCATGGTGATGAAATTGCCGGCTTTCTCGCAGACTCCCACACCCTGCCCATGGTCTCGTATGATGACGCGCGCGGCGTCGCCCAGAATCGCCTCTGGCTTCGCCCAGGCGATAGTGTGCCAGGGTCTGCGTGTTGACCGTGGCGGTCTGGTAGGCGGGCGTCTTCGCCTTGGCCATGCCGATGAAGGCATCCATGGCGGCGCGGGCGATGCCGAGTGAGACCATCCCGGCGCCCGCGACGACGTGCCAAGCCGTCAGATTCGTGAAAGAGCTGGCCCAGAACTTGTTGGCCGCCTTCGTCACGGGCGCCATGTCCGCCAGTGCGATGCTCGGGAACGAAGAGATTGGTTGCCTTGACATCGTGGCTCCCGGTCCCCCGCATTCCCAGGTGTCCCAGTGCTCGATGATCTGCGCTTCCTTCATCGGGAAAGCGTGATCTCCACCACGGGCATGCCGTTGACAGTCTTGGGCCTCGTTCTGGTCCATGACCACACCGAGCGCCATGAACCAGTCCGCGTGCTTGCAGTTGCTGCTGCGAACTGCCGGTGAGCTTGTAGCCACCGTCGGCCGGCACGGATTGGCCCGGAGAGCAATACGTAACTGAACGAAGTAC
>ERZ1370068.10642-contig-9323_pt1 | contig 40488 bp, 70 predicted proteins | sample MGYA00561227_ERZ1370068 | MGnify/ENA primary metagenome ERZ1370068 (study PRJEB38410, sample SAMEA6850437) | metagenome | study: Metagenomic assessment of the ecological functions of the soil: analysis of the soil microbiota associated with the... | reverse complement strand
GTATGCTTCGTTCAGTTACGTATTGCTCTGCCTGACCGCGGTGGCACGCGAACGGCGCATGGTGCCGCTCGAGGACTTTGCCGAAGTCGCCGACGACGACGGCGACCCGATGGTGTTCGGCACCGCGCAGGCCGGGCGCGAAACCGCCGGGCAGGCCGCGGCGGAATACGACGTCGCGAAGCTGCTCGAGCAGCTGCCGGAGCCCTATCGCCGCGTCGTCGTCCTGTTCTATCTCGGAAGATCGCAGTTGTGAGGAAGTCGGCGAGCTTTTGTCCATGCCCACGGGTACAGTCAAGGCGCTGCTGCATCGGGGCCGAGAAACGCCTCGCCGCACTCGCGGGCGAACCGGAGACCGAGTCATGAAACACAAAGCTCGAAATCGAAGCCGCGCTCGAGCGCTCGCTGCGCAAGCAGGTGAGCGTGCCGCGACTGGATCAGCCGGTTCGACGCCGGCGTCTGGGCGCGCATCGAAGCCGAGGAGGCGCAGCGCAGCGCCAGCACCGCATCGCAGCAAGCCGCGACGTCCGACGCCGGCGCGCTGGCTGTTCATCGATCAACGTCGCTGGGTCTCGCCGCGTCGCCATTGTTCCTGTGCGTGTTCGGGTGCGCAGATGCTCTGCCGGAGTCGATGTCGAGCGCATCGACTGCCGCAGCTCTCTCGCGCCGCCACCATGCGACGCATCGTCATTGAGTGCGTGCACGGTCGTTTGCGACGCTGGCGGTCTGCCTTCGGCCTCATGTTCACGCCGATGGGGCGGCGAGTGCGCGCACGAATTCGCGCTGATCGCAGGACACTTGCGCGCTCTCGCCGCGCGCCAATCGCTGCTAGACTCCGCGCCGCGCGGCACTGACAGGCGCGCGATTCCCGGTTCGTCAGCGCGAGAATGTCCTACAACGCATCCGACATCGAAGTCCTTATCCGGTCTCGAGCCCGTGCGCCGCCGCCCGGGCATGTACACCGACACCACGCGCCCGAATCACCTCGCGCATGAAGTCGTCGACAACTCGGTCGACGAGGCGCTCGCCGGTCACTGCCAAGGAAATCAACGTCACGCTGCACAAGGACAACTCCGTTGTCCGTGGCGGACGACGGCCGCGGCATGCCGGTCGACATCCATCCGAAAGAGAAGGTGAGCGGCGTCGAGCTGATCCTCACGCGCCTGCACGCCGGCGGAAAATTCAACGACAAGAACTACGAAGTCTCCGGCGGCCTGCACGGCGTCGGCGTGTCGGTCGTGAATGCGCTGTCGAAGCAGCTCGAGTGCTGGATCAAGCGCAACGGCAAGGAATACAACATCAGCTTCAAGGACGGCAAAGTCTCCTCGAAGCTCGAAGTGGTCGGCACCGTCGGCCAGCGCAATACCGGCACCACGGTGCGCTTCTGGCCGGATCCGAAGTTCTTCGACTCGCGACAAGTTCTCCGTGCCGCAGCTGCAAGCATGTGCTCAAGGCCAAGGCGGTGCTGTGCCCCGGGCTCAAGATCACTTTCGAGAACGAGGCCACCAAGGAGAAGGACGAGTGGTTCTTCACCGGCGATCTCGCCGCCTATCTGAAAGAAGAGATCGGCAAGGAAGACGCGCTGCCGGCCGAGCCCATCTTCGCGAAGAACGACCAGCCGAAGGTCAACGTCGTCGAGTACGCGCTGCGTGTGGACGCCGAACGCCGAGCGCGCGATGGGCGAGAGCTACGTCAACCTCATTCCCGACCGTCGAAGGCGGCACGCACGTGAACGGCCTGCGCGCCGGCGTCGCGGGCGCGGTGCGCGAGTTCTGCGAATTCCGCAACCTGGTGCCGCGCGGCATCAAGCTCACGCCCGAAGACATCTTCGACAAGTGCTGCTTCGTGCTGTCGATCAAGATCCAGGAGCCGCAGTTCGCCGGGCAGATGAAGGAGCGGCTCGCCATCGCGCGATGCCGCGTCGCTGGTCGAGAGCTTCGTGCACGACTCGCTGTCGCTGTGGCTCAACCAGCATCCGGATGCCGGCGAGCGCATCGCGCAGTTCGCCATCGAGAACGCGCAGGAGCGCACCAAGGCCGCGCAGCAGGTGAAGCGCAAGCGCGTCACCGCGGGTCCGCGCGTTGCCCGGCAAGCTGGCCGACTGCACCAACCAGGATCCGAAGCACTCCGAGCTGTTCCTGGTGGAAGGTGACTCCGCCGGCGGCTCCGCCAAGCAGGCGCGCGATCGCGAGACGCAGGCCATCATGCCGTTGCGCGGCAAGATCCTGAACACCTGGGAAGTGTCGGTGGGCGAGATCAATTCCTCGCAGGAAGTGCACGACATCTCGGTGGCCATGGGCATCGATCCGGGCACCAGCGATCTGTCGGGCCTGCGCTATCACAAGATCTGCATCCTCGCGGACGCGGACTCGGACGGTCTGCACATCGCCACGCTGCTGTGCGCGCTGTTCCTGCGGCACTTCCGGCCGCTGGTGGCCAACGGCCACGTGTTCGTCGCCATGCCGCCGCTGTATCGCATCGATGCGGGCAAGAACATCTACTACGCGCTCGACGATGCCGAGCGCGACTCGCTGCTCAAGAAGATCGAGAACGAAGGCAAGACCAAGGCCAAGCCGCACGGTCACGCGCTTCAAGGGTCTGGGCGAAATGAATCCCTCGCAGCTGCGCGAGACCACCATGGATCCGCGCACGCGCCGGCTCGTGCAGCTCACCATCGCCGCCAAGGACGACAGCGACAGCATCATGGACATGATGCTCGCCAAGAAACGCGCCTCCGACCGGCGCGAGTGGCTGGAAGAGAAGGGCAACCTCGCCGAAGTCGTTCCCTGAACAAGGGATTCAAGACATGCAAGACGAACTGAATTTCGAAGGCGTGGAGAAGCAACCGCTCGCGCACCTTCACGGAGAAGGCGTACCTCGACTATTCGATGTACGTGATCCTCGATCGCGCGCTGCCGCGCTGTCGCGACGGCCTCAAGCCCGTGCAGCGCCGCATCATCTACGCGATGAGCGAGCTCGGCCTCTCGGCCGGCCAGAAGCACAAGAAGTCCGCGCGCACCGTCGGCGACGTCATCGGCAAGTTCCATCCGCACGGCGACTCGGCCTGCTACGAAGCCATGGTGCTCATGGCGCAGGACTTCAGCTATCGCTATCCGATCGTCGACGGGCAGGGCAACTGGGGTTCGACCGACGATCCGAAGTCGTTCGCGGCCATGCGCTACACCGAGTCGCAAGCTCACGCGCTACGCCGAAGTGCTGCTGTCCGAGCTCTCGGATGGCACGGTGGACTGGCAGCCGAACTTCGACGGCACGCTCGAGGAGCCCGCGTTCCTGCCGGCGCGGCTGCCCAACGTGCTGCTCAACGGCACGCAGGGCATCGCGGTCGGCATGTCCACCGACATTCCGCCGCACAACCTGCGTGAGATCGCGCAGGCGTGCATCCACCTGCTGGATGAGCCCGATGCGATGACGCGCACGCTCATGAAGTACGTGAAGGGTCCGGATCTGCCCACGGGCGGCGAAATCATCTCGCCGCGCTCGAACTGCTCGACATCTACAACACCGGCAACGGCAGCTTCAAGGCGCGCGCCGTGTACCGGGAAGAAGGACGACGATCATCGTCATCACGCGAGCTGCCGTACCAGGTGTCGGGCAACAAGATCATCGAGCAGATCGCCGCGCAGATGCGCGAGAAGAAGCTGCCGATGGTCGAAGACATCCGCGACGAGTCGGATCACGAAGAACGCATCCGCATCGTCATCGAGCCCGAAGAAGCGCGCCGACGTCGCGCAGCTCATGGCGCACCTGTTCGCGACCACGGATCTCGAGCGCAACTATCGCGTGAACATCAACGTGATCACGCTCGAGGGCAAGCCGCAAGGTGCATGGGCCTGCGCGACCTGCTCAACGAGTGGCTCGCGTTCCGCACCACCACCGTCACGCGCCGGCTGCAGTTCCGGCTCGACAAGGTCGACGAAGCGCCTGCACATCCTCGATGGCCTGCTGGCGGCGTATCTCAATCTCGACGAGGTGATCCGCATCATCCGCCGCGAGGACGAGCCGAAGCCCGTGCTCATGAAGCGCTTCAAGCTCACCGAGATCCAGGCCGAGGCGATCCTCGAAACCAAGCTGCGCCATCTCGCCAAGCTCGAGGAAATGAAGATCCGCGACGAGCAGAAGAAGCTCGCCGAGGAGACGCGAAGAGCTCGAGGGCATCCTCAAGTCGAAGGCGAAGCTCAAGAAGCTCATCGCCAGCGAGATCGAAGCCGACGCGGCAGAAGTACGGCGACGACCGCCGCACGAAGATCGTCGAGCGCGAGGCCGCGCAGGCCATCGACGAATCCGAGCTCGTCGCGAACGAGCCGGCGACCATTGTGCTGTCGAAGGGCGGCTTCGTGCGCTCGGCCAAGGGCCACGAGATCGATCCGCGCACGCTGCAGTACAAGGCCGGCGACGAGTATCAGCACGCGGCCAAGGGCCGCAGCGTGCAGCAGGCGGTGTTCCTCGATTCGACCGGGCGCGCCTACAGCCTGGTGGCGCACTCGCTGCCTTCGGCGCGCGGACTCGGCGAGCCGCTGTCGTCGCGCGTCGATCCGCCGGATGGCGCCAAGTGGCGCGGCGTGATGATCGGCGAGCCCGAAGACCTGTGGCTGGTCGCGAGCGACGCGGGCTACGGCTTCACCGTGCGCCTCAAGGAAGCCTGACGCGCAGCAAGAAGGCCGGCAAGACGCTGCTGAATCTGCCCGACGGCGCGCTGGTGTTGCCGCCGGCGCCGGTGCCCGGCGATGACGCGCTGGTCGCGGTCACGTCCGAAGGCGGCAAGCTGCTGGTGTTCCCCGTGAAGGACGTGCCGGAGCTGGCGCGCGGCAAGGGCAACAAGCTGTTCGACATTCCGTCGAAGAAGTTCGCGTCGCGCGAAGACTTCCTCACCGGCATGGCGGTGGTGCCGAAGGACAAGTCGCTCGTGGTGCGCTCCGGCGATCGCAAGATGACGATCGAGCTGGAAGCGACCTCGAAGGACTACCGCGGTCAGCGCGCGCAGCGCGGCTCGGTGTTGCCGCGCGGCTGGCGCACGCGTGGACGTGCTCGAGACGGAGTAGGCGGGCGGCGTACTAGCGCGTCGCCACGACGATCGCGGCGCCGGCCATCGCCACGCCCGAACTGCGGTTCAGCTGTCGCACGGCTTTCGGCGTCGTGAAGAGCTCGCGCGCGCGCGCCGCCAGGAGCGCGTAGACGCCCGAGCACCGCCGGCAGCACCGACGACATGGCGGCCGAGATCTCCACGAAGCGCACCAGGTTCATCGACGCCAGATCGATGACCGTGGGCAGCAGCGCGAGCGAAGAACAGGATGGTCTTGGGATTCGCGAGCGTGAGCAGCAGGCTCGCGACGAACGCGCGCCAGCCGTGCTCGCCGGTCCGTCGTCGGCCACCTCGACGCGTTCGGCCGGCGCGCTCCACAGCTTCCAGGCCAGATACAGTAGATAGGCGACGCCGATCCACTTGATCACGACGAACAGCGTGGCGGCGGTCTTCGCCAGCGCCGCGAGTCCGGTGGCCGCGATGGCGAACCAGACCAGGTCGCCGACCATGAATCCGGCGATGAACGCCGGCGCGCCTTTCAGGCCGTGCGCGAGCCGCGCGCGATGACCGCGGCGACGCCGGGCCCGGGCGCAGCCACCGCCAGCGCGTACACCGCGCAGAAGGTGAGCAGTCCTGTCAGCGTCATTGCGCCCCGAACTTGTAGTCGATGGCGAAGTACACCGTGCGGCCGACCGAGTCGAACCACGAGAACGTCGTAGTACGGATAGGAGGCGTACGTCGGATCCTTCTCAGGCTTCTCGTCCGCGAGGTTGTCGACGGTCAGGCGCGCGCTCAGGCATCCCGTGAATCGTACTCCAGCCGACGGCGTTCATGCAGGATGCTCGCCGGAATGAATCCGTCTTCGTCCCAGTTCGCGAGTTCGTCGAGGCGCAGCGCATGCAGCGTCGCGCTGAACGGGCCCGTTTCGAACGTCACGCTCGCGCTCGCCTTGCTGCGCGGGATCACGAAGCCGGAGTCGGGGCTGGAACTGGTCGATGATCGGATCGCCGAGGTACTGCTGCGACTCGTGGTTGAACACCTTCGTGTAGCTGGCGCTGAACGTCAGCGACGACTCGCCGATCGGCTGCCGTTCGCAGCAGACGCGAACGTCGAGCGCCATCAGTGCTCTCGTTGGCGATGTTGATCGGGTTCGCGCGCACCGTGCTCACTTCGCCTTCCGACAGGCGACCCGCTGGATAACGATTCGACGCGCGCGAGGGCGTCCTGGCAGGTGGGCGAGTTGATGTCCACCGTCGTGCCGTTGTTCGTCTCGCCGAGCCGGCAGTCCGCCTCGTCCTCCAGCACGTTGTCGACGCGCAGGTTCTGCACCTTGGCTGGTCGAGCTTCACGTCGAAGTAGTCGACCGACACCATGAGATTGTCCATGGGCGACCAGACGAAGCCCGCGCCCCAGGAGGTGCTGCGTCTCGGGCTCGAGCTCGCGATTGCCGCTGCGGATCGCGATGACGCCGATATCCGCGAACGAGCAGTCGCCGATGTCCTCGTCGGGCTCTTCGGTGCGGCACAGGTAGTAGTCGTTGCCGCCGGATTCCACGTTGCCTTCGCCGGCGAACACGTAGTGCAGGTCGGGCGCGCGGAAGCCGGTGCCGTAGCGAGCGCGCACCAGCAGCGAGTCGATGCGGCCGGAATTCAGGCCGAAGTTGTACGTGAACTTGTCGACGTCGTTGCCGGCGAAGTGGTAGTTGTCGTAGCGACCGGCGGTGCTGAACTCGAGCATCTTCGATGACGGGACACGCGGAACTCGTAGCTGCCGCTCCAGTGGTTGCGCGAGCCGTGGCCGTCCTGGTCCTTCCAGCTGAAGTAGTAGTACTCCAGCGCGAGCGGATCGGGATTGAGCTCGTAGGCCTGGTTGCCAAGCTCTACGTTGGCGGCAAAACCCACCGGACCCGCGGGCAGGCTGAACAGCTCGACCGTTCGTCACCGTGAACGAACCGTAGTCGTTGCGCGACTCGGGGTGGTAAACCGTCCGCGCCGAGATGGAGTCGTACTCCGACGCGCGTCAGTGGCGTGTAAAGCCGCGCCGGGTCGGCGTCGAAGCGTCGCGAGTTCGAGTCTTCGTCGACGCCGGTCTGCGGCCCCAGGAACAACTGCGTTCGCCGCCCGCGGCGACGATCTGCGGCCAGCTCGCCGTGACCTTGTACTGGCTGTGGTTGAGGTAAGCCTCGTAGTTCCACTGGCTGTCGCCGAACGTGCCCTTGATGCCGGGCGTGATGGTGATCGTCGTCTGATCGCTGTGGATCATGCCGCGTTCGAGCCCGCCCATTTCCTCGGGCGTGAACTGCCGGTACCAGTTGTCGAGGTCGCCCACCTGGTCGTTGAAGAACGTGCCTTCCTCGTTGCCATTGCGCGTCCATGGTAATTCCAGGACTGACGTCCTTGAACGTCTCCACCTTGCTCACGCCGACGAGGATGTCCGCGAACAACGTGGTGTTGTCGTTGAGGTCGTAGTTGAAGCGAGGCGAAACCGGTGGCGCGCGGCGCGAGTTCAGGATGGTGCCGTAGCCGATCGATTCTTCGCTGCCGCAGAAGTGGCCCGTCACCCCAGTCATCGAGCTCTTCGTCGAACGGACCCCAGCCCGGTCGCGTGCCCCAGCCGATTGTGCCCTTGTTGAGGCTGGACAGAGAGTCGCAGGTGGCCTGGCCCGGATCGATGTACACCTCGTCGTTCGGCTCGATGCGCAGGAAATCGCGGCGGGCGATCGGCGCGTCCGTGGTCGGGTTGTCCGCGGTCGAGTCCTGGATCTGCGGTCGAACGCCCACAGCGGCTTCTGGTCAGAGCAGCTCGAGTCCGAACGCCGCGTGGAAGCGGTCGCGCGATACGCCGGCGGACATCGAGAAGGCGATGCGAATCGCCGCCACCGTCCTCGGTCGGTGTGCCGTAGCGGTAGCTGATAGTCCACGCCCTCGACGTCTTTCTTCAGCACGAAGTTCACGACGCCCGCCATCGCGTCGGAACCGTAGATCGCCGACGCGCTGCCGGAGAGCACTTCGACCTTCTCGATCATGCCGATGGGGATGTTCGAGATGTCGGTGAAGTTGCTGAGGCCGTCGAGCGGCAACGGGAAATCCGCGATGCGCCGGCCATTCATGAGCACCAGCGTGTGATTCGGCCCCGAGCCGCGCAGGTCGACCTGCTCCGCGCCGGGAGTGAAGTCAGAGCCGCTGAAAGGACTGCTGGCTCTGCGTGGCGCCGGTGTTCTGCGTCATGCACCTTGAGCAGATCAGGAACGCTGGTGAGAGCCCTGCGACGGAGATCTCGTCGGCGGTGATCGTGGTGATGGGCGCCGCGTCCTCGCGTCTGGATACGCGGAATGCGCGAACCCGATGACGCACGACTTCGTCGAGTGGCGGAGCCCGGTGCTTCCTGCGCCATGGCAGTCGTGATTGAACATCGGCCAGCCGCAGGCCGCGGCTGTACGCGCCGTGATCTTCTCTGTTCATTTCTTTCGCCTGAGTCTGTCCGCGTCGTGCAATTCCGATTCGTGATTGGGGATGTGTGTAAAGGCTGCGCGTCATCGTCAGTCCGCGGCACTGAGGGAGTACTGCGATGATCATGCGCCAGGATTCTTGCCTGTCGCGCTCGTCGCGAGCCCTGGGGCTCGACGCGCGCAGGGCGTCCACAGTCCGTCGCGACTTATGACTACTACCCGGCCGGAGACCTCAAGGCGGCCGACGCCTGGCAAGACCGAACGGCGGTCTCATGCTGCTCGGTGGCGGCGACTGGCCGGTGCCGGCGTTTCGCTGGTTCGTGGAGCAAATGGGCCACGGCCACCTGGTGATCCTGCGCGCCTCGGGCACCGACGATCTGCAGACAGGATTTCCTCAACGAAATCGGTGGCGCGGCGTCGGTCGAGACGCATCGTGTTCCATCGCGCGACGGCGGCCAGCGATCCTGCGCGTGCTCGAGATCCTGCAGCGCGCCGACGGCATCTTCTTCGGCGGCGGCGACCAGTCTAACTACGTGCGCTACTTCAAGGGCACGCCGCTGAACGCGCTGCTCGACGACGCACGTGCGCGCCGGCAAGCCGCTGCGGCGGCACCAGCGCCGGGCTCGCCATCCTCGGCGCATACAGTTACGGCGCGATGGATGGCGGCAGCCTGCTGTCGGAGCGACGCGATGAAGAATCCGCTCGGCAGCGGGTGTCACGCTGGTGCGCGATTTCCCACACCTGCCGTGCCTCTCGCAGGTGATCACCGACAGCCACTTCGCGATCCGCGAGCGCTGGGGCACGGCTGCTGGTGTTCGTCGGCCGGCTCGCCACCGAGCAGCGCGACGCCGGCGATCACCGGCATCGGCATCGATGAGAAGGCCGCCCTGTGCATCGAGACGCGAGCGGCATCGGCGCGCGTGCTATTCGATCGGCCGCGGATTCGCCTGGCTGGTGCGGCCGCTGCGCGCGCCGGATGCGCTCGCGCACACGCCGTTCAATTTTCGCGACGTACCGGTGGTGGGCGTGGGCGAAGAGAGCAGCATCGATCTCACAGACTTTCGCAGTGACGCGGCCGGCGCTTCACGCTGCGCGTGAATATCGTGAACGGCGCCTTCGATGCAGCCCTCGCTCGCTGCGCCTGCAGGCCGCGGCCGTGACCCCGGCTCCGGCGGTGCCGGCGTGGCGACGGCGAAATGGGCGCTGGCGATTCATGGCGGTGCCGGCGTCATCGAACGCGGCGATCTCACGCCGATAAAGAGGCCGCGTATCGCGCGCGCGCTCAACGCCGCGCTGGTCGCGGGCCAGCGAGGTGCTGTCGACGCGGCGGCTCGAGCCTCGACGCGGTCGAGGCGACGATCCGGGTGCTCGAGGACGATCCGCTGTTCAATGCCGGCCGCGGCGCGGTGTTCACCGCCGACGGCCGCAATGAACTCGACGCCTCGATCATGGATGGCGCGACGCGCAAGGCCGGCGCGGTGGCGGGCGTGACGCGCACGCGCAACCCCATCAGCCTGGCGCGCGCGGTCATGGAGAAGTCGCCGCACGTCATGCTGGCGCGCGAAGGCGCCGACCAGTTCTCGGTGGAGCAGGGTCTGCCGCAGGTCGATCCCGGCTATTTCCGCACCGAGCAGCGCTGGCAGCAGCTGCTCGACTGGCGCCGCGACAACGCCGAAGCTGCTCGATCCCACGCATTCGCGCGGCACCGTCGGCGCGGTGGCCATCGACGTCAATGGCCACGTGGCCGCGGGCACGTCCACGGGCGGCATGACCGGCAAGCGCTGGGGACGCGTCGGCGATTCGCCGGTGATCGGCGCGGGCACCTATGCCGCGGATGGCAACCTGCGCGGTGTCCGCCACGGGCTCGGGCGAATATCTTCATCCGCGCCAGCGCCGCGCGCCAGCTCTGCGATCGCATCGCCTGGCGTGGCGAGGCCGTGCAGGCGGCCGCCGCCGCCACGATCGCCGACATCGGCGACATCGGCGGCGACGGCGGCGTGATCGCCATGGACGGCACGGGCAACATCGCGTTCGCGATGAACTCGAGCGGCATGTATCGCGGCTGGGTGACCAGCGCGCTGCCGGCCGCGACGGCTATCTACTCGAACGAGCGGGCCCGCGCTAGCGCGCGTTGACAGGCTGGCGCGCGTCAGCGGCGGCCGTGGCCTTCGGCCATGATCGACTTCTTCGGGCGCATTCACGAAGTAGCCCTGGATGAACTGCACGCCGAGCTGCCAGAGCACCGCCATGGTGTTCGCGTCCTCGACGCGTTCGGCGATGGTCTCGATCTTGAGCTTGACGGCCTGCTCGACCAGCTTCTTGACGATGGTCTGCGTCTCGAAGTTGCCGGCGCAGGTCCTGCACCAGCGCGCCGTCGATCTTGATGAAATCGAGCGGCACGGCGGTCAGCAGCTTGCAGGGATCGCGGCCCGAGCCGAAGCGCTCGAGCGCGATGCGGAAGCCCATCTTCTTGAGCGCGCCGAGCTGCGCCGCCGCGGCGTTCATGTACTGCTCGGCGATGCTCTCGGTGATCTGGAAGCAGATGCGCTCGGGCTCGTGCGTGCCGATCGGCGAGCTGGGTCTTGAGCCACTCGGTGAAGCCGTTGTCGAGCACGCTGTCGCGCGACAGGCGCACGAACAGGCAGCCCGGCTTCGCCTTCGCGGCGAACGACAGCGACGCGCCCACCACCCAGCGATCGATGTTCTTGAGCAGGTCGTTGCGCTCGGCCGCGGCCATGAACTCCGCGGGCAGCACTTCCTTGCCCTGGTGATCGAGCATGCGCACCAGCACGTCGAACATGTTCGGATCCTCGCCCTGCAGGCTCGCCACCGGCTGCTGCACCAGGCGGAAGCGGTTCTCCATGAGCGCGGACTTGATGTGCTTGACCCAGATCTTGTCGTAGGCCTGCACGCGCGTGTCGGTGTCGGCCTTGTCGAGATGGAAGATCTGGTTGCCGCCCTGGCTGCGCGCGCGGCGCGCACGGCTTCGATCACGTCGGCGACGATGGCATCGATGCTCGAGCCGGCGGGCGGCACCGTAGTGAGGCCGATGGTGCAGCTCGAGTGCAGCGTCTTCTGCCCGACGGTCGAGGTGCTTTCGCTGAAGCGCGCCAGCACGGCTTCGGCCCAGGCCTCGACGTCGTGCGTGTTGCCGCGCTCGAGCAGCGCCAGGAACGAAACGCCGGCGAACCGGCCGGCGATGTCGTTGGGTCCGAGATGCGACTTGAGCGTGGCGGCGTATTCGCGCCAGCAGCTGCTCGCTGGCGCGCACGCCCACGTCCTTCTCGAGCTCGGCGAACTTGTCGGGCCGCACCAGCGCCATGAAGCGCACGCCGCCGGCCGGCGGCGCGGCGATGCGCACGCCGATGGCGTCGAGCAGCGGCCGGCGCAGCAGCAGGCCGGTGGTGGCGTCGCGCTTCACCGCGTCGGACAGATCGCTAGTTAGCTGGCGATCGTCGCGCTTTTGCGCCGGGCACCATGATGCGCACGCAGGGCTCGTTCTCGAATTCGCCCGGCGTCAGCACCAGGTCGAGCTGCAGCTGCGTGCCGTCGCCGAGCAGCGCGGTCACCTTCAGCGGGTGATCGGTCCACTTGCCCTGGCCGCAGGCGACCAGCGCGCCCTTGAGCGCGGCGTGCGAGCGATCGTCGAACAGATCCATCAGCGGCTGGCCGACGACCACGCCGCGCGTCGGCGTAGCCGAACAGCTCCAGCCAGGTCTGGTTGGCATCGACCACGATGCCTTCCTGCACCTGCAGGATGGCGTCGTTGGAGCGCTGCAGCACCGGACTGCAGCTGGCGGCGGTAGTCGCTGGCCGACTGCAGCGTGGAATTCAGCGCGCGCTCGAGCCGGAACGAGCGCAGCTCGCGCGACATCACCGCCTGCACGCGATCGGTGGCCGACAGCGACACCACGTCGCGCGCGCCCATGCGCATGCCGCTCGGCGATGTCGGCCTTCGGAGATCTGCGGCCGCACCAGCAGCATCGGCACCTGCGGCGCGAGCTGGTCGCGCACGGTGGCCGCCTGTTTCGACTGTCGGTCTCGGAGACGTAGGCGCAGATCAGCAGTTCGGGGTTCAGCTGCTCGAGCGCTTCGCCGAGGTCGCGGACCGCGGGAATCCAGGTGCAATGCACGGGTTCACCGGCCTTGCGCATCAGGCTGTTGATGAACTCGGACGGCTCGCGCTGCGGCGAGAAAACGATGAGCGGAACGGCCGAATTGTCCGTCAATGGAACTCCCCGGTGGCGCGGCGCAGGCTAGCGACGCGGTCAAACAAGCGGCCGGCGAGTTTAGCACCCGTCCCCGGGGCCTGCCGCCTGCAGAGCTCGGCTCACAGCATCGGCGACTGCGGCGGTTTCGTATGGCGGGGTTTCCCGGGGGAGGTATCATGCGCGGTCTTTTTGCAGGCCCCTAGCGGTCGATACGGCGGAAATCCCATGTCCAGTTACACAACCAATGAAATTCGCGGCGGAATGAAGCTACTGATCGACGGCGATCCGTACGCCGTGATCGAGAACGAATACGTGAAGCCGGGCAAGGGCCAGGCCTTCAACCGCATCAAGGTGCGCAATCTGCAAGACCGGCCGCACCGTCGAGAAGAGCTATCGCTCGGGCGAGTCCATCGAAGCCGCCGACGTCATGGACATCGAGATGCAGTACCTCTACAAGGACGGCGACTTCTGGCACTTCATGAGTGCCGAGAACTTCGAGCAGCTCAGCGCCGGCGAAGCCGCGGTGGGTGACGCCGCCAAGTGGCTGAAGGACGGCATCGTCTGCATCATCACGCTGTGGAACGGCGTGCCGCTGCGTGGTGACGCCGCCGCCGCACATCGACCTCAAGGTGGTCGAGACCGATCCGGGCCTGAAGGGCGACACCGCCACCGGCGGCCAGAAGCCCGCCAAGCTCGAGACCGGCGCCGTCGGTGCGCGTGCCGCTGTTCATCAACGAAGGCGAAGTGCTGCGCATCGATACGCGCACCGGGTGAGTACATCTCGCGCGGCAAAAGGCTGACAGCTGCAGCGCTAGCCAGTGACGAAGGCCGGCCTGTGCCGGCCTTTCGCATTTCAGCCCAGCGATGCGACGAAGATCTTCGCGAGCGCTTCGAGGCCGCGCGCGTCGGCGCGTCGAAGCGCGCGAGCTGCGGGCTGTCGAGATCCAGCACGCCGAGCAGTTCGCCGCCGCGGATCAGCGGGATCACGATTTCGGAATTCGAAGCCGAGTCGCAGGCGATGTGTCCGGGGAACGCGTGCACGTCCTCGACCAGCACGGTTTCGCGCCGGGCCGCCGCCGTGCCGCAGACGCCTTTGCCGATGCGCGATGCGCACGCAGGCGGGCTTGCCCTGGAAGGGCCCCAGCACCAGTTCGCCACTCTTATATAAGTAGAAGCCGGCCCAGTTCAGGCCCGGCAGGGCGTCATAGATGAGTGCCGCGGTATTGGCGGCGTTGGCGATGCAGATCGCGCTCGCCCGACAGCAGGGCGCGCGAGGTCGCGCGCCAGCTCGTCGTAGCGCCGCGACCGGATTGCGTGAAATCGTAGCTCTGGGTGGCGTGACTCATCAGGCGCGCTCCACGGGAAAGGCCGGTACTTCATCGATGCTGGCGGCGCCGACCGCCAGCATGAGCACGCGGTCGAACCCGAGCGCCACACCGGCGCAATCGGGCAGCCCTGCATCCAGCGCCGACAGCAGGTTCGCGATCCAGCGCGAACGTGGGCAGGCCGCGCGCCGCGCGCGCCTGCTGATCCGCGGCGAAACGCAGGCGCTGCTCGGCGCCGCTCGTGAGCTCGTGATAGCCGTTGGCGAGTTCCATGCCGCGGTGGTAGAGCTCGAAGCGCAGCGCCACGCGCGGATCATCCGGCATCGAGGCGCGCCAGCGCGGCCTGCGACGCCGGATAGCGATGCAGAAACGTGAGCGTCGTCGAGCGCCGAGCGGCGGGCCCGACCTGCGCGCCGACGATGAGATCGAGCAGTTCATCGCGGCCGGCCGTCGCGTGCGTGATCGTGCGCGTCGAGCCCAGCGCCTGCGCGGCGCGCTGCAATTCGCCGATATCGGCGTCCAGCGGATCGAATCCCGCATGGCGGCGCACGGCTTCGCGATAGGTCAGAAACTCCACCGGCAATTGCGACTGCCCTAACAGCGGCGCGCGCGAGCTCCGCGACTTCGCGCATCAGATCCTCGAGCGAGAAGCCGAGGCGGTACCACTCGAGCATCGTGAACTCGGGATTGTGCTGGCGGCCGCGCTCGGCGCCGCGGTACACGCGGCAGATCTGGAAGATGTCGCCGCTGCCGGCGGCGAGCAGCCGCTTCATCGCGTATTCGGGCGAGGTGTGCAGGAACAACGTGGCGCATCGCGGCCGGGCACCTGCGACGCGCACGCTGCCGAGATTCACGTCGGACACCGGCGCATTGACCATGGCCGGCGTTTCCACTTCGAGCACCTTGCGCGCGCGGAAAAATTCGCGCGCGGCTGCGCAGCGCCTGCGCGCGCCGGCGCAGCGCCGCATTGCTGAGGCGGTCGGGCGCCAGTGCCTGGCATCAGCTCACCGCGCAGATCCGCTGCCTGGATGCCAGCCGCGCAGCGTGCCGATGCGTTCGCCCATGCGCAGCGTGCTGGCCGGCTGTCGAGCGCGCCAGTCCAGTCGGCGGCGCCGGGCGGCAGCAACAGGATCACCGTCGAACCCATGTTGAAGCGCGCCATCTCCGCGCCCTTGGGCAGCGCGGTCGGCGACGAGCACGTCGTTCACCGGCAGTGCGGTGACTTCGCGATGCTTGCGCGGCGTGACGTCGCCGTGCCACACGGTGGCCATGCTGCCGACGTTGAGCGCGCCGACCAGGATGATGGCCCAGGGCATGCCGCCCGAGTCGAAGCCGCAGAACACGCGCTCGTTGCGCGAGAACAAGCCGGGCACCAGCTGCGCGGTGGTGCGGTTCACGCTGAACAGGCGGCCGGGCACGTAGAAGCTTTCGCGCAGTTCGCCGCGCGAGCGGCATGTGGATGCGGTGATAGTTGTAGGGCGCCAGGTAGATAGTCGCGAACGTGCCGCCGGCGAAGGTGCGCTCCCACGCGGCATTGCCGGCGCAGCAGCGCGCGCAGCGGGTATTCGTGGCCCTTGGCCTGCAGCAGCCGGTCGGCGGTCGAGCGCGCCGGCCTCGCTCACCGTGCCGTCGACGGGCGAGACGATGGCGCGCGGATCCGCGTCCACCGGGCGCGTGCCGTCGCGCAGCGCGCGCGTGAAGAACTCGTTGAAGCTCGCGTACGCGGTCGGGTTCGGTTTCCACCGCGTCGGTCATGTCGGGCTTGAAGCCGCGCACGAACAGCCGGATCAGCGCGTTCTTGAACGCCGGCGCGCGCGAGCGCGTCGCGGCGAGCACCAGCCGTGAGATGCCGTGTTGCGGCAGCAGGTGCTGAAGCGCGACGAACGCGCGGCCGCCGGCGCCGGGCGCTCGCTCATGAACCGGCTCTGCCGACAGCACCGGCGCGAGTCGCGCGACATCGCGCGTCGAGTGCCGCGGCATTGAAGCGGCGGCGTGAACACCGCGACGATCCGGGCGCCGGAATCGAGCGCGAATATCGTGGCCGAGTGGTCCATGGTGTAGCTGCCGCCGGGCAGATCGACGCGCGCGCAGCCGACGCCAAAGCTCTGTCGTGGCCTTCACAATCTCGGGCGCGTGCCCGGTGAGGCCGATAAGATCGCCGCCGAATGACGACGATGTACTTGCCGAGCTGCTCCGGCGTGTCGCGCTCCGGATCCACGCTGATGAGCGCCACCTTGAGGCCAGGCATCGCCACCTGCTTCTGCACGCTCGCGAGCAACGCGAGAGTCGTCGGGCAGACATCCGGGGCAGTGCGTGAAGCCGAAGAACACCAGCGTCGGATGTGCCGCGCAGCGACGCGCGGTGACGCGGCTGCGCCGTGCGTGTCGACGCAGGTTGAAGTTCGGTGAGCGGCCGTCGGCTGCGGCAACGAAGTGCCCGACTCGAGCGAAGGCACTGGCGGGCTGGCTCAGACTGCGCGCGACATACACACCGGCGACGACGGCCGCCACGCGCCACCGCCGCCACGGAAATCCAGTAACGATTCGACATGGCGCGATTATTCCACATCACGCGTGCGCTGACCTGCATCGCGCAAGCGTCGACGCGTCGCCTGCAGCGCGCGCGCGTGTATCTTCGGTCACGGCACCGACAACGCCCGCGACGAAGCGGCGGCGCTGGTGCTTCACGTCATGAAACTGCCGCACGACGCGCCAGCCAGGTGCTGACAGCGCCGCGTCAGCGCCGCGCAGCGCGAGCGCGTCGAGGCTCTGCTGAACGCGGCGCATCGACCGAACGCGTGCCGCTGGCCGTATCTCACGCACGAGGCCTGGTTCGCCGGGCTTGCCGTTCTACGTCGACGAACGCGTGCTGATCCCGCGCTCGGCCATCGCCGAACTCATCGAACGGCGGTTCGCGCCGTGGATCGACGCCGCGCGCGTGACGCAACGTGCTCGATATGGGCACGGGCTCGGGCTGCATCGCGCTGGCCGTGCGCGAAGGCGTTTCCGCGCGCGCGCGTCGACGCGGTGGACATCGATGCGGCGGCGCTCGAAGTGGCCGCGCATCAACCGGCGCCGCCTGCGTCTAACACGCCGCGTGCGGCTCATCGAATCCGACCATTTCGCGGCGCTTTCGGGCAGGTCCTACGATATCATCGTGAGCAATCCGCCCTATGTGGGGCGCGCGAAATGCGCGGCCTGCCGCGCGAGTACGGTCACGAGCCGCGACTCGCGCTCGCAGTCCGGTCGCGACGGTCTCGATTCGGTCGCGACCATCCTGCATCGAGGCGCGCAGCTTTCTGCGGCCGCAGGGACTGCTCGTGGTCGAAGTCGGCAACACCGAGCGCATGCTGGCGACGCGCATTTCCGAAGTTGCCGTTCACCTGGCTCGATTTCGAGCGCGGTGGCGGCGGTGTGTTCCTGCTGACGCGCGAGCAGTTAGAGAAGGCGCAAAGTCTGATATGTCGGGTAACTCGATAGGCCGATTGTTCACCGTGACCACCTTTGGCGAGAGCCACGGGCCCGCGCTCGGCTGCATCGTCGATGGCTGTCCGCCGGGGCTCGGAATCTGCGAGGCCGATCTGCAGGGCGACGTCGATCGTCGCCGCACCGGCACTTCGCAGTTCGTCAGCCAGCGTCAGCGAAGGCGACGAGGTGAAGATTCTCTCCGGCGTGTTCGAAGGCAGGACCACCGGCACGCCCATCGGCATCCTCATCGAGAACACCGACGCGCGCTCGCGCGACTACGACAAGATCAAGGATCGCTTCCGTCCCGGCCACGCCGACTACACCTACCAGCAGAAATACGGCTTTCGCGACTATCGCGGCGGCGGCCGCTCGTCGGCGCGCGAAACCGTCATGCGCGTCGCGGCCGGCGCGATCGCGCGCAAATACCTGCGCACGCGGCTCGGCGTGCAGCATCAGCGGCTACCTGAGCCAGATCGGCTCGCTCACGCATCGAGCCGGTGAAGCCGCGAGGCGGCCTACGACAATCCGTTCTTCTGCCCGGATCCCGCGCGCGTGCCGGAGCTCGAAGACCTCATGTGGAAGATCCGCGGCGAGGGCGATTCGGTCGGCGCGAAGGTCACGGTGATGGCGCGCGGCGTGCCGCCGGGCCTGGGCGAGCCGGTGTTCGACCGGCTCGATGCCGACCTCGCGCACGCCATGATGGGCATCAACGCCGTGAAAGCCGTGGAGATCGGCGCCGGCGTCGGCTTCGGCCGCGCAGCGCGGCAGCGAGCATCGCGACGAGCTCACGCCCACGGGTTTCCTGAGCAACAACGCCGGCGGCATCCTGGGCGGCATTTCGTCGGGGCAGGACGTGCGTCGTGCACGTCACGCTCAAGCCCACCTCGAGCATCCAGGTGCCGGGCAAGACCATCGACGTCGCGGGCAACCCGGTCGAAGTGGTGACCACCGGCCGGCACGATCCCTGCGTGGGCTTGCGCGCCACGCCCATCTGCGAAGCCATGCTGGCCATCGTGCTCATGGATCATTATCTGCGGCATCGCGGCCAGAACGCCGACGTGCGCTCGTCGACACGCCGGTCATCACCGGCAAGGTAGTTAGTCGATGAGCGAAGCAGATAAGCAAGGCTACCGGGTCGCGTGCTCGGAGCCACCGGCCTCGTGGGCGACACGATGATCCGCGTGCTCGAGGAGCGCGATTTCCCGGTGAGCGAGCTGCTGCCGCTCGCCAGCAACCGCTCGCTGGGCAAACGCGTGGAGTTTCGCGGCCGGCACATCCCGGTCGATCGACGTCGCCACGTTCGATTTCACGCGCGCGCAGATCGGCCTGTTCTCGGCCGGCGGCGAGGTGTCGCGCGAGTACGCGCCCAAGGCGGCCGCGGCCGGCTGCATCGTCATCGACAACACCTCGGAGTTCCGCTACGAGGACGACATCCCGCTGGTGGTGCCCGAGGTCAACCCGCACGCCATCGGCGAGTACAAGAAGCGCGGCATCATCGCCAATCCCAATTGCTCGACCATCCAGATGGTGGTGGCGCTCAAGCCGATCTACGACGCCGTGGGCATCACGCGCATCAACGTGGCCACCTATCCAATCCGTGTCGGGCGCCGGCAAGGAAGCGGTCGACGAGCTGGCCGCGCAGACGCACGACGCTCATGAGCGGCGAGGAGCCGGACAAGCCCAAGGTCATCGCCAAGCGCATCGCCTTCAACTGCGTGCCGCAGATCGACAAGTTCATGGACAACGGCTACACCAAGGAAGAGATGAAGATGGTGTGGGAGACCCGAAAGATCCTCGGCGACCAGTCCATCCTGGTGAATGCCACGGCGGTGCGCGTGCCGGTGTTCTTCGGCCATTCCGAGGCGGTGCACATCGAAACCCGGCAGAAGATCACTGCCGAGGCGGCGCGCGAATTGCTGCGCAAGCCCCGGGAATCGAGGTGTTAGACGAGCGCGAAGCCGGGTGGTTATCCCACGGCAGCCACCGAAGCCGCGAACCGGGACACGGTTTATGTCGGACGCATTAGGGAAGATATAAGTCACGAACGCGGACTTAACTTATGGATCGTCTCGGACAACATCCGGAAGGGTGCTGCCACGAACAGCGTCCAGATCGCCGAGATTTTGGTGCGCGAGCATATTTAAGTTATATTGCGGGCGGTTTCATGCCTAGCGCCGGAAGTTTCGGCTCTAAGCTTCTGTTTCGATAAAGAAATTACGTAGATATTGATCGCCGACGGTGGTATGTGGAGACGCGAATGAAGCGTATGGGTCTCGCCCGGGGTTTGCTGGCGCTTTTGCTCGTTGCCCGGAATCTCCCATGCACTGGGGCTCGGTGACGTTCACCTGAATTCGCCGCTCAATGCGCCGCTCGACGCGGAGATCGAACTCGTCAACGCGACGCCGGAAGATCTCGCGACGCTCGACGCGAAGCTCGCCTCGAAAGAAACCTTCGCACGTTACGGCCTCGACTGGCCGCAGTTCATGGCCAGCGTCACCGTCACGCGCGATCGCTCGGCCAGCGGCGCGCAGGTCCTGCGCATCAAGTCCACCGAGACCGTCACCGAGCCGTTCCTCACGCTGCTCATCGAAGCGACGCTGGGCGCGCGGCCGCCTGGTGCGCGAATACACGGTGCTGCTCGATCCGCCGGTGTTTGCGCCTGAACAGCGTGGCCGCGGCGCCGCGTCGCGCATGCCCGCCGTCGGTGGCGCCGCCGCGTCACGGCCAGATTTCCCGTCCCGCGCAGCCGGAACCGCAGACCGCCGCGCGCCGTGCGCCGCCGGCGGCGGCGACAGTTACGAAGTGCAGCGTGGCGACAGCCTGTCGGCGATCGCGCGCCGCCTCTCCGCGAGCACCGGTGCGCGCACCGACCAGCTCATGGTGCTGCTATCTACCGCGGCAATCCGCGGCGCATTCGAAGGCGACATGAACCGCCTGCGCGCGGGCGCAGTGCTGCGCATTCCGAGCGGCGACGAAATCGCCGCGGTCTCTCCGGCCGAAGCGCGTGGCGAAGTGCGCCGCCGCGCGGTGCGCCTGGTCCGCGTCGGTGCGGCGTCGGGCGGCGGACGCCTGCGCCTGGTGCCGCCGAGCGACTCGCGCCGAGCCCGGGTGCGACCGTCGGCAATGCCGCCGGAGGTCGACGCACTGCAGAGCCGCGTGCGCGAGCTCGAAGGCCAGCTCACCGAATCAAGCGCATGCTCGAGCTGCGCAATACCGAACTTGCCGACCTGCAGGCGCAAGCTCGCTGCCTCCCAGCAGCAGCCGGCAGCCGCGCAGCCTGCAGACTCCCGCGCCAGCCCGCCCGTGGAACAGCCGCTGCCGCAGCCTGAGGCCGTGACGCCGCGCCCGGAGGCCACCGCGCCGGAAGCTGCCGCGCCGACGCCGGAACCGCGCGCCGCCGACAGCCGAGCCGCCCGCTGCCGACGACCCGCCGAGAGCAGCCGATCGCCGCCGCGACCGGCGAGAAGGAGCCGTCGCTGATCGACAAGCTCCTCGACAATGTGGGTCCCGATTGCAGGCGCGCTGGTGCTGCTGATCGCTCGGCCTGGTATTCGCCAAGTCGCGCGGCAAGCGCAAAGCGGCCGAGTTCGACGACAACCTGGGCCGTCTGGCGGAACAGGGTGAAGATCGTCTGGCGCAGCCGCATGGATTCGCTGTCCGACACCGGCCGCATGCGCGCGCCGAACATGGGCGCGATTCCGGACGACATCCTGGTCGAAGAATCGGGCACGCATCGCGCGCTGCAGGAAACGCAGGACATCCCGCTCGCGCCCACGGTTCGCACCGACGAGACCATCAGCAGCGAGACCGCGGTCAACCTCGACCAGGGCGATCCGCTGGCCGAAGCCGATTTCCACATGGCCTATGGTCTGTACGACCAGGCCGCCGACCTCGTGCGCATCGCGATTCAGCGCGAGCCCGATCGTCGCGATCTGAAGCTCAAGCTCCTCGAAGTGTTCTTCGTCTGGGGCAACAAGGAGCAGTTCCTGCACCTGGCGCGCGAGCTGTCCGACACCCGCGCGGAGTCGGCGCCGGCGAGTGGGAAAAGATCGTCATCATGGGCAAGCAGATCGCCCCCGAAGATCCGATGTTCTCGGATGGCGGCTGGCGGCGGTGGCGCGGTCGGCGTGGACCTCAATCTCGATGCTGGCGGTTCGGGCCGCGTCGACTTCGATCCGTTCGATGTCAGCTCGCGCATGGACGTGACCGGCGGCGGCAACGCCGACCCGGTCGATCTCGATCTGAGCAGTGCGCTGCGTGATCCGGATGCTACCGGCGAAGGCCTGGCGCTGCCGGACCGCGACAGCGGTGGCCAGACCACGCGCGAAATGACCGTCAAGATGACGCCGGCCGGCTCGGAAGCGCCGACGGTCGAGCAGCCGCGCGCTGCGTCCGCTCGACGAGCCGACGATTCGCGAGAAGGTCGAAGGCGCCATGCGCCGCAAGCTGAGCTCGGATCAGACCGCCGAGCTCGCGCTCGATGATCTGGGCCTGGAACTCGGCTCGCTCGAACAGACGGATTCGCAGATCGGCCTCAAGCCCGTGACCGGCGTGCCGCGCGGACCCGGTGCCGACGCGCCCGACCATGGTCGCGGGCCTCGACGAGAACTCACAGCGCCTGCTGGCTGCCGCGGCAGCGCGCCACGGCGGCATGGCAACGCCGACGATTCGCAGCTCACCGAACACGGCGCGAGCGGCACCTGGTTCCTCACCGAGCGCGAGCTCGGCGGCGACGTGGACCTCACCAAGGGTCGTTCCATCGATCCGAGCAGCACGGCCTCGATGTCCAAGTTCGAGATGCCGGAAGAAGGCTTCGACATTTCGTCGACTTCGCGCCTCGCGGCGATCGATCGCAACAATCTCGACTTCCCGGTCGAACCCACGCAGCAGCAGCCTGCGGCTGCGGCAGCAAGGTCGATCTCGATCTCGGCAACGGCTTCGAGATGCCGGGAAGCTCGACCGAAGAACTCGCGGTTCCCGATCTCGAACCGGTCACTCTCTCGGAAGTCGGCACCAAGCTCGACCTGGCTCGCGCCTACGTCGACATGGGCGACCCCGACGGCGCGCGCAACATCCTCAACGAAGTGCTGTCGGAAGGCTCAGCTTCGCAGAAGCAGGAAGCGCAGCGCTTGTTAGAGTCGCTGCCCGGCTGACCCGGTCGCGCGGGCGTCTGACTGAATGCCTCGATTCGCGGCCGGCCTCGAGTACGACGGCCGCGCGTACTCCGGCTGGCAATTCCAGCCCGGCCTGCAAACCGTCCAGGACGTCGTGCAACGCGCGTTGTCGCGCGTCGCGGATGCGCCGGTGGAATGCGTGTGCGCAGGCCGCACGGATGCCGGCGTGCACGCGCAGCGCCCAGGTGGTGCATTTCGACAGCCGACGCCGTGCGCAGCGAGCGCGGCTGGCGCCTCGGCACCAACTCCATCTACCCGACGACGTGAGCGTCGCCTGGCTGCGCGAAGTGCCGGAGCATTTCCACGCGCGCTACAGCGCCGCGCGCGCAGCTATCGCTATCTCATCCTCAACCGCGATTCGCGTTCGGCGCTGGCGTCCGGCCGCGCCACCTGGGAGCGCCGCCCGCTCGATGCGCAGCGCATGCACGCGGCCGCGCAGGTGCTGATCGGCGAGCACGACTTCAGCGCGTTTCGCGCCATCGAATGCCAGGCGAAATCGCCGCTGCGGCGCGTCGAGCGCCTCGAAGTCACGCGCGTGCGGAGTGGCTGACGCTCGCGATCACCGCCAACGCCTTCCTGCATCACATGGTGCGCAACGTCGCCGGGCTGCTGATGTCGGTCGGGCACGGAGAATCGCCGCCCGAGCGGGTTGCCACGGTTCTCGCGAGCCGCGACCGCAAGACCAATGCCGCGACCGCGCCACCGGACGGCCTGTACCTCGCAGCGCGTCCGCTATCCGGCCGAGTTCGGGCTGCCTGCCTTCGAACCTGCCGCAATCCGCTATCATCGGCCGCACTTCGCAATAGGAGTCGACGCACCGACATGTCCTGGTTCGAGAAAATCATGCCTTCGCGGATCAAGACCGAGCGCCGTACGCGTTCGGTCCCCGAAGGGTCTGTGGATCAAGTGCTCCGCCTGCGACGCCGTGCTGTACCGCGCCGAGCTCGAGCGCAATCTCAACGTCTGTCCGAAGTGCAGCCACCACATGCGCATCGGCGGGCGCGAGCGGCTCGGCGCGCTTCCTCGACGAAGGCGAGCAGATCGAGATCGGCGCCGACGTGTCGCCGGAAGATCCGCTCAAGTTTCGCGACAGCAAGCGCTACCGCGACCGCCTGGCGGCTGCGCAGAAGGCGACCGGCGAACGCGATGCGCTGATCGCCATCGCCGGCACGCTCGAAGGACTCCCGATCGTCGCCTGCGCGTTCGAGTTCAAGTTCCTCGGCGGCTCCATGGGCTCGGTGGTCGGCGAGCGCTTCAAGCGCGCCGTGGACCACTGCATCCAGAACAAGCGCGCCGCTGGTGTGCTTCTCCGTCGAGCGGCGGCGCGCGCATGCAGGAAGCGTTGTTCTCGCTGCTGCAGATGGCCAAGACCAGCGCCGCGCTCGCGCGGCTTGCGCAGGCGCGTCTGCCGTTCATCTCGGTGCTGACCGATCCGACCACGGGCGGCGTGTCCGCGAGTCTCGCGATGCTCGGCGACCTCAACGTCGCCGAGCCGCGCGCGCTCATCGGTTTCGCGGGTCCGCGCGTCATCCAGCAGACCGTGCGCGAGACGCTGCCCGAAGGCTTTCAGCGCAGCGAATTCCTGCTCGATCACGGCGCGCTCGATCATGATCGTCGATCGCCGCGACATGCGCGAACGCCTCGGGGCAGTGCTGCGGATGCTGATGCGTCAGCCGGCCGCAGTCGCGCAGCCTGCGTCCGCGCCTGCCAGTTAGACTCGGCGCATGCGCTCGCTCGCCGACTGGCTCGAGCAGCAACAGAAGTCCCACCCGAGCGCCATCGATCTCACCTGAGCCGCGTGCGCGAAGTGGCGCGCCGTCTCGATCTGCTGACGCCCGACTTCCGCGTGATCACCGTGGGCGGCACCAATGGCAAGGGATCGACGGTCGCCTGTCTTGACGCGCTGCTGCGTGCCGCCGGCCTGCGCTGTGGCGCTTCACCTCGCCGCACCTCGCGCGTTACAACGAGCGCATCTGCGTCGACGGGGTGGAGGCCAGCGATGCGAGCCTCATCGAATCGTTCGAGCGCATCGACGCGGTTCGCGGCGACATCACGCTCACGTTTTTCGAATACAACGCGCTGGCGGCGCTCGACCTGTTTCAGCCGCGCCGTCGTCGATGTGGCCGTGCTCGAGGTGGGCTTGGGCGGACGGCTGGACGCCACCAACATCATCGATGCGGACGTCGCCGTGATCTGCTCCATTGGCCTCGATCACCTCGACTGGTTAGGCGACACGCTCGAGGACATCGGACGCGAGAAGGCCGGCATCCTGCGGCGCGGTCGCCCGGCGGTGCTCGGCAGCGCGGAGATGCCGGCGTCGCTGTGGAGCGCGCATCGACGAAGATCGGCGCGCGCGCCGTGGTGCCGGGCCGCGACTACCACGCGCGGCCACAGGCGAGCGAGCTGGGATTTCGAGTTCGGTGAATTCACGCTGCAGGGACTGCCCACCGCCCGCGCTCGCCGGCGTTCACCAGCTGGGCAATGCCGCCACCGCGCTGGCTGCGCTGACGTGTCGCCGGCGTCGAACTTCGCACGCGCGACGTCAGCGAGGCGCTGCGCGATGTGAGGCTCGCGGGGCGTTTTCAACGCGTGACCGTCGACTCCGGGCGGGGCGCTGTCGAGTGGATTTTCGATGTGGCCCACAACGTGCCGGCGGCGACGCGGCCTGGCCGCCAATCTGCGCGCGTTGCCGCGCGTGCGCACGATCGCCGGTGTGCGGAATCCTCGGCGACAAGGACATCGCCGGGGATCACCGCCGTGCTCGGCGCGGAGATCGACGCGTGGGTCATCGTGACTCTCGAAGGCCCGCGTGCCGTAACGCCTGCGCGAACTCGAGCGCCGCCTGCCACGCAGGCGCACGCGATTCTGGCGCACGCGGCCGAATGTCGCCGAAGGCTGCCGCATGGCGCGCGACGCGGCGTCGCCCGGCCGAACGAGTTCTGGTGTTCGGATCTTTTCTTACAGTAGGGCCGGCTCTCGCTATAGTTCGCCCATGGATTCGCGAGCCAAGCAACGACTGACCGGCGCCGTCATCCTCGTTGCGCTGTTCGTGCTGCTGGTGCCCGAACTACTCACCGGTCCGCGCGTGGCGGATGCGCCCGAGGCGCGGCGACCGACGAGGGTATGCGCCGCTATACCATCGACCTCGATGCGTCGGCTCCGTCGCGCGCAGCGACAGAGCTCCGCCACGCAGCCCCCGTCGCGCTGCCTCCGGTTGCCTGACGATGCGCGCACAGCCGGGAGAGCGGCGGCACCGGCTGCGCCAGAGCCGGACGACCGCCGGCGACCCGCCGTCGCGCCGCGCAGCCGAACCGCTGAAGCCGCCCGTCGCCGAGCCAGCCAGTTCCAGCGCAGGCGGCCGCCAACGTCGCAGGCACCAGCCCGCCGAGTCAAGCGCCGCGCCAGCGTGCGCGCGCGCGGCAGCTTCGCGGTGCAGCTCGGCAGCTTTCGGCAGCCGCGAAAACGCCGACCGACTGGTCCGCGATATGACCGCCAAGGGGTTTCGCTGCCTTCGTTGCCCCACATACCAAGGAAGGCCACGAGCTCTATCGGGTACGCGTAGGGCCGACGCGAGACCGTGCGGCGGCGGAGAGGCCCTGGCTGCACAGCTGCGGCGCATTGGCCAGTCGGGCAGCATCGTGCCGATTTCGTGACGATTCAGCGCCGGCTACTTGGCTGCATTCGCCGCGGAGGCGTCTTGTACAATGCGCGCGCCTGCTTCGAGGGCGTCGCGGCGATCACGACTCATCGAATGATCGCAGTCGACTACATCATCCTCGCCATCCTCATTATTTCCGCCGTCATGGGCCTGGTCAGGGGCCTGCTCCGCGAAGCCATCGCGGTCATCACCTGGTTTCTCGCCATCGTGCTCGCCTGGATTTCGCGTCCTCGCTCGAGCCCGTCCTGGGCGGCGTGCTGGTCGGTTCGCCGTGCCGCATCTGGGCGGCGCGCATCATCATCTTCGTCGGCGTGCTCCTGCTGGGCGGCGCGGTGAGCGTGGTACTTGGACATTACGTTCGCGTCTCCATGTTCGCCGGCATGGACAAGTTCCTGGGGTTCGTCTTCGGCATCATCCGCGGCGTCGTCATCGTCGGCGCATTCACCATCGCCATGCAGGCGCTGCGCATGGACGAAGACCCGCGCTGGAAGAATTCGCGGCTCATGCCTTACGCCATCGGAGTCGCCGGATGCCCTGCGCGGCATCGTCGGCGAGCAACTCGAGCGGCTCGATCTGCCCAAACCCTCCGTCTCCAACCTGAGGAACTGAACCGAATGTGCGGCATCGCCGGAATCGTCGGAACCAGCGGAGTCAATCAACGGATCTATGACGCCCTGACGGTGCTGCAGCATCGCGGTCAGGACGCGGCCGGCATCGCCACGGTCGCCGGAGGGCGAGCTGTTCGTGCGCAAGGGCCAGGGCCTGGTGCGCGATGTCTTCCAGCAGCACCACATGCAGGAGCTCAAGGGCAACATCGGCATCGGCCATGTGCGTTATCCGACCGCCGGCTGCGACAGCGCCGCCGAAGCCCAGCCCTTCTACGTGAACGCGCCCTACGGCATCTGCCTCGCGCACAACGGCAATCTCACCAATGCCGCGCGAGCTCGGCGAAGTGCTCGAACGCGAAGACCGCCGCCACCTCAACACCAGCTCCGATTCCGAAGTGCTGCTCAACGTGCTGGCCTCGGAGCTGCAGCGCGTGGGCACGCCGCGCGTGACGCCGGCCGACATCTTCGCCGCGGTGAGCGCCGTGTATCGCCGCTGCCGCGGCGGCTACGCCGTGGTCGCCATGGTCATCGGCCACGGCCTGCTCGGGTTCCGCGATCCGAATGGCATCCGCCCGCTGGTGCTCGGCCAGCGCGAGACGCCCAAGGGCGCCGAATGGATGCTGGCGTCCGAGAGCGTCGCGCTCGACATGCTCGGCTTCAAGCTGGTGCGCGACGTGGCGCCGGGCGAAGTGGTGTTACATCGACGTGCACGGCCGCCTGCACTCACGCAGGTGTGCGTGGCCACCACGCGCCACGCGCCGTGCATCTTCGAATACGTGTACTTCGCGCGTCCCGACTCGCTCATCGACAACATCTCCGTGCACCGCGCGCGCATGCGCATGGGCGAGCGGCTCGCGGACAAGATCCTGCGCGAGCGCGCCGATCACGACATCGACGTGGTCATCCCGATTCCCGACACCAGCCGCACCAGCGCCATGCAGGTCGCGCAGCAGCCTCGACGTCAAGTATCGCGAAGGCTTCGTCAAGAACCGCTACGTCGGCCGCACGTTCATCATGCCGGGCCAGGAGCAGCGCTCGAGAGTCGGTGCGCAGCAAGCTCAACGCCATCGACCTCGAGTTCCGCAACAAGAACGTGCTGCTGGTCGACGACTCGATCGTGCGCGGCACGACCTCGGCGCAGATCATCGACCTGGCGCGCGAAGCCGGCGCGAAGCAAGGTGTACTTCGCCTCGGCCGCGCCGCCGGTGAGATTTCCCAACGTCTACGGCATCGACATGCCGGCCGCGAGCGAGCTCGTCGCGAGCAGTCGCACCGATGACGGAAGTCGCGCAGCTCATCGGCGCCGACTGGCTGATCTACCAGGATCTCGAAGACCTCATCCAGGCCTGCGTGCACGATCATTCCAGCATCAAGGAATTCGACACCTCGTGTTTCTCGGGCGCACTACGTCACCGGCGACGTCACGCCCGAGTACCTCGCGCGCCTGCAGTCCGAACGATCCGGATATGGCCAAGGCGTCGCGGCGCGACGGCGACAAGGCCGACCTCAAGATCGTCAAGATCTGAGCGCTCGCGGGCGTGCGCAGCCCGATGCCATGAACGCGCGCCGCATCCTGCTCGATGTATTCGACGCCGCGCTGCGCGCGGTCGATGGTCGCGCTGCGTCGACGCGATTTCTGCGTGACGCCGATCTACCGGCGCCGATCGAAGTGTTTGCCGTGGGCAAGGCGCGCGAGCGCCATGGCGCGCGGCGCGCGTGACGCGCTCGGCGACGCGCATCGAGCGCATGCTGGTCATCACCAAGGACGGCCACACGGACCCCGCACTCGACGCGCAGCCCGGCGTCATGCAGCTGCGAGAGCGCGCATCCCGTGCCCGATCTGCGCAGCTTGCAGCCATGGCGCCGAGCTCGAACGCGAGTGTCGACAGCCTGCGCGAGGACGTGCTTGCCGCTGTTCCTCGATTTCGCGGCGGCAGTTCGAGCCTCGTCGAGGCGCTGCGCGATGGCGTCTCGCTCGGCGAGGTGCTGGCGCTCAACGTGCAGCGGACTCGCCAGCGGCTGGGACATCGCGACGCTGAACGTCGAGCGCGCGCAGGCTCTCGCGCATCAAGGGCGGTGGCATCGCGCGCCTGCTCGCGCGACGCCGTGCGCTCGCGCTGTTCATCTCGGACGTGCCCGGAGACGATCCGGACGTGATCGGCTCCGGGTTGTTAGGGTCGCGATGCCGGGATCGCCGATCGGCATCGAAGCGTCACGTGGTCGCCAACATCGAAGCGCGCGGTGAGCGCGGTGATCGAGGCGGCGCGCGGCGCACGGGCTCGACGCTCGAGCGGCGTCCGCGCAGTTTCGACGGCGATGCGGACGCGGTGGCCAGCGCGAGTTCCTCGCGCGCCTGCGCGCTAGCCGATGCGATGGACTGGTGTGGGGCGGCGAATCGACGGTGACGCTGCCGCCGCGTCACGGGCGCGGTGGACGCAACACGCATCTGGCGCTGGCATCGCGCGCGGCAGCTGCGCGCCGAGCGAGCCGTGGATGTTCTGGCCGCGGGCACCGGATGGCACCGATGGTCCGACCGAGCGACGCGGGCGCCATCGTCGATGCGGGAACGCATCGAGCGCGCGGACGATCGCGGGCTGCGACGTCGAGCGCGCGTGGCGCGAGTTCGATTCCGGCACCGCGCTCGAAGCGGCGGAAGATCTCGTGCACACCGGACCCACCGGCACGAATGTCGGGGATATCCTGATCGCCATCAAACAATCCGCGACCTCGCTGCGTGGCCAACCCTGCCACGCATGCTCTAATTCGCGCCGAATGCGCTTGATGCTGATCGACGACGACCCGCGGTACCGCACGCTGCTGCGGCACCATATTTCCTGTGCCTGGCCCGACGTCGAGCTGGTGAGCTACAACCCGCGCGTGCGCGGGCCGCTGACGCCGGGATTCCTCGCGCAGGGCTACAGCGCCGTGCTGCTCGATCACGAGTGGAAGGGCGGCTCGGGCCTCGACTGGCTCAAGGATTTCCACGGCCGCGAGGGTTCGCGCCGGTCATTTTCCTGTCCGCCGAAGACGAATCCGCCGATGCCGGTCGAGGCGCGCGCCACCGGCGCGTTCGAGGTCATCGGCAAGACCAAGATCAAGCACACCAAGCTCAACGATGCGATCCGCCGCGCCGCCGACGAGCAGGCCAAGGCGCAGAGCCGCTGGCGCATGTCGGCGGGCGCGAAGATGGCGCAGGACTTCGCCGGCGCGCGCCTCAAGGAATACCGGCGCATCGAACTCATCGCCAAGGGTTCGGTGTCGGAGCTGTTCCTCGCCGAGAGCGCCGCGACGGCGACGTGGTGGTGCTCAAGGTGACGCCCGCGATCCGCAAGGAAACCGGCGTCGACCAGTCGATGGAGCGCTTCCTGCAGGAATTCGAGATGCTGCGCGAGATCCAGCATCCCAACATCGTGCGCATCTACGATCTCGGCGTCACCGACGATCACCTGTTCCTGGCGATGGAACATTTCGCGCGCGGCGATCTGCGCAAGCGCATGTCCGAAGGGCTCACCGCGCGGCAGTCGCTGGCCTATGCGCGCGATCTCGCCTACGCGCTCGCAGGCCATCCACGAGGTCGGCATTTTTCATCGCGACCTGAAGCCCGGCAACGTGATGCTGCGCGACGACGGCAGCATCGCGCTCATCGACTTCCGGTCTCGCCAAGCACGTGGCGCTCAAGATGGAAGTCACCGACAAGGGCCTGATCTTCGGCACGCCGCACTACATGAGCCCGGAGCAGGGGCACGGCAAGGAGATCGACGCGCGCAGCGATCTGTACGCGCTCGGCGTCATGCTGTTCGAGATGCTCACCGGCAAGAAGCCCTTCGACGCCGACAACCACATGGCGATCCTCGTGCATCACGCCAAGGCGCCGATCCCGCGCCTGCCGGAACGGCTCGCGCCCGTGCAGCCGCTCATCGACACGCTCATGGCCAAGGATGCCGCCGATCGTCCGCGCGAATGCCGACGAGGCCGCGAAGCAGATCGACGCGGTGCTCGGCGCTGCGGCCATCGCGACGCTCACCGGCAGACCGCGGCGTGAGCGAGAAGCGCGAGGCCGCGCCGCGGCGCGCGTTTCGAGCGCGCGCACGGACCGGTCGATTCTCAAGGCGGCGACGCCGCGCGCCTGGGTGGACGCCGCGCTCGCGGATCTGCCGACGCTGCTCGTCGATCACGCCAACTGCGAGAAGAAGGCCGCGTCCACCGCGCATGGCGCTGATTTTCGCGTACCCGGAAGACCGCGCGCTGAGCGTCGCGCTGTCGCGCCTGGCGCGCGAAGAGCTCAAGCACTTCGAGCAGGTCGAGCGGCTCATGAGGAAGCTCGACGTGCCAGTACCAGCGCATGAAGCCCGGGCGCTACGCGAGCGAGCTGCGCAAGCTGGTGCGCACGCACGAGCCCAAGCGCAAGCTCGACCTCATGATCGTGCACGCGCTGATCGAGGCGCGCTCCTGCGAACGATTCCGGCTGCTCGCGCAGGCGGCTGCCGGAGTCAGTGCGTGATCTGTACCGGAACAGCTCGAGCGCTCCGAAGCGCGCCATTTCGAGATGTATCTGATTTCGCCGAGCGCGAGTTCGACGCTGACGAGATCGCCGCGCGGCCTCGAGCTCATCGCGCACGCGAGGCGGAACTCGCCACTCGACCGACGGCGAGCTGCGTTTCCACTCCGGATTCCATGGGGCCAGCGCCTCGTAGGAAAGCGGCGCCGAAGCAGCGCGTCAGCTGGAATTTCCCAGCGCAGCGGGACCTCGCGCACGCCTTCGGCGTCGACGCCACGCAGCTCGCCGCTTTCCGTACCACGGCGCGAGCACGCACGCGTTCGGCGCTCACACCGTCGACCACGAACGGATGAACGGCCGGGCGATGCGTGTGCCGTGGATCAGCCGCCGCGCGCCCGGTGGCGCGCATGGCGCGCGTCACGGCCTCGGATTCACGTCCATGATGGTCGGGATGGTGCGCTGGGTATGCGCCTTGCTGCCGGCGCGCGCGGCGCTGCGCGAGTCGCGCCGCGCGCGGCGAGCGGCAACGACAGAAAGCGCCGCTGCCAGCCGGGCTGGCGCACGATGCTGCGCAGTTCCTGGTACGACGGGTCGTCGGTGCAGAACACGTCGCCGTGACTGAGCAGCGTGGGCACGCCGTACAGGTCGATCAGCACCGGGTCCGGCAGTAGTTTGACGCCGGTGCGTCGCGCGAACGCTTCGCCCAGCAGGAAGTCGCGATTGCCGTGCAGCACGTACACCGCGCACGCCGCTCGCGGTCAGGCGCGCGAGCCCGGCGCAGGCGCGGGCGTTGTCGGCGTTGTCGTCGTCGTCGCCCACCCAGACTTCGAACAGGTCGCCCAGCAGGTAGAGCGCTTCGGCGGAGCGCGCGGGCCCGTCGAGAAACGCGAGGAACGCATCGATGGCCCAGGGGCCTCGCTGTCGAGATGCAGGTCGGAAGCAAACAGGCTGTGGCGCGCGAGCGCTCACTTCGGCGGCGGTGCTCGCTCTGCGGCGGCTCCGCCGGCGGTGTCGCGGCGGCGGGCTTCGGCGGGGCTGCCGCGGTGGCGTGCGCGCGCCGCGGCCGGTGCCGGCTGGCGGTGTCGTCGGACGGCGCGGCAGCCGGCGGTCGCCGGGCGTCATGCCATCGGTCAGCAGCTCGACCTTCTGGATGACCACCGGCCTGCAGCGGCGCGTCCTGCTTGAACGGTCCCATCGAGCCGGTGGGCGACACGCTGATGCGATCGACCACTTCCATGCCTTCGATGACGCGTGCCGAACACGGCGTAACCCCAGCGCGTGGGCAGGGGATCGAGATCGGCGTTGTCGGCGACGTTGACGTAGAACTGGCAATCGCCCGAGTGCGGACCGCTGGCGCGCGCGAGGCCGCACGGTGCCGCGAAGATTCTTGAGGCCGTTGCCCGGCTTCGTTGGCGATCGGCTTCTGCGTGGGCTTGGCCTTGTAGTCGAGTGCCGACGCCGCCGCCCTGGATCACGAAGTTCGAGATGACGCGATGGAACAGCGTGTTCGTGTAGTAGCCGGCTGCGCACGTAGCCAGGAAGTTTTCCACGGTCAGCGGCGCGCGATCGCGCTGCATTTCGATGACGAACGCGCCGAGGTTGGTGGTGACGCGCACGCGCTCGGTGCTGGCGGCCTGGGCGCTGGAACGACAGGAGCAGAGCCCGACGAGAGCGGAGCAGCAGGAGTCGAGTTTTTCATGCGGCGGCGATCTGCTGGCGTATTCCCGTAAAATCCGCCGGTGTCACAGGGCCCCATCACCACTCGCTTCGCGCCCAGTCCCACGGGCGAGCTGCATCTCGGCAACGCGCGTACCGCGCTGTTCAGCTGGCTGTTCGCGCGCCACCACGGCGGGCGCTTCGTCCTGCGCATCGAGGACACGGACACCGAGCGCAGCAAGGAGGCCTACACCACCGCGCTCATGGAAGACCTGCAGTGGATGGGCCTGCAGTGGGATGCGGGTCCGGGCCGCGCGCAAGCCCGGCGAGGAGTACCACCAGTCGCGCCGCGGCGCGGTCTACGCGCGTCATTCGGCCACGCTCGATGCGCGCGGGCTCACGTACCCGTGCTACTGCACGCCGCTCGAGCTCGACCTGTCGCGCAAGGCGCAGCTCGCCGCCGGGCGGCCGCCGCGTTATGCCGGCACCTGCCGCGAACTCTCGCCCGAGGCGCGCGTGCGCAAGAGCGCGCAGGGCATCTCGCCGACCACGCGGTTTCCGCGTGCCCACCGGCCGGCGCGTCGAGTTCGACGACATGGTGCACGGAGCGCAGAGCTTCGCCACCGACGACATCGGCGATTTCATCCTGCGGCGCGCCGATGGCAGCGCGGCGTTCTTCTTCAGCAATGCCATCGACGATGCCGGAGATGGGCATCACGCACGTGCTGCGCGGTGAGGATCACCTGACCAACACGCCGCGCCAGCTGCTGGTGCTCGAGGCGCTGGAGCTGCGCGCGCCCACCTACGGGCACCTGTCGCTGCTGGTGGGCGCCGACGGCTCGCCGCTTTCCAAGCGCCACGGCGCCACCAGCGTGCGCGAGTTCCGCGAGCGCGGCTATCTACCGCGCGGCGCTGGCGAATCACCTGTTCCGGCTCGGGCATTCGAGCAGCGAGAACGGCGTGCTGACGCTCGACGGCATGGCGCGCGCATTCACGGTCAAACATCTCGGGCGCGCGCCGGCGCGCTTCGAGGAATCGCAGCTCAACGTCTGGCAGCGCGAAGTCGCGCATCACATGCCGCTCGAGGAGAGCGAGCGCTGGCTCGCGGCCGAGACGCCGCGCGACATCGACGCCGCGCGCCGCCGCGCGTTCATCGCCGCCATCCGTCCCAACGTGCTGCTGCCGTCGGACGTCGCGCGCTGGCGCGATGTGGTGTTCGGCGCCGCGCCGGCGCTCGATGAGTCTCGCTGGCGCGCGTGCGCGAGGCGGGCGCGCAGTTCTTCCGCGCGGCCGCCGATGCCGCGGCCACGGGCGGCAAACTCGACGCCATCGTCAACGCGGTGAAGGCCGCCACCGGCGCCAAGGGCCAGGCGCTGTGGAAGCCGCTGCGCCTCGCGCTCACCGGTGCGCCCGAAGGCCCGGAGCTCGCGCCGCTGCTGCTGCGCCATGCCCGACTCAGCCATTCACGACCGCCTGAACCGCTTCGCCGCATGATCCGCATCCACAATTCCCTGACGGGCGAGAAGCAGGAACTCAAGCCCGTCGAGCCCGGCCACGTGCGCATGTACAGCTGCGGCATCACGGTCTACGACTACTTCCACGTCGGCAATGCCCGCATGCTGGTGGTGTTCGACATGGTGAGCCGCTACCTGCGGCACCGCGGCTTGCGCGTCACCTACGTGCGCAACATCACCGACGTCGACGACAAGATCATCAACCGCGCGCAAGGAAGTCGGGCGTCGACTGGCGCGCGCATGCGGCGAAGTACACCGCGGCCATGCACGAGGATCTCGACACGCTCGGCTGCCTGCGCCCCGAGAAGGAACCGCAGGCTTCCGAATACATCGACGAGATGCTGACGATGATCGGCCAGCTCATCGACAACGGCTACGCCTACCAGGCGCAGCGACGGCGACGTGATGTACGCCGTGCACAAGTTCGCGGCGTACGGAAAGCTGTCCGGCAAGAAGCTCGAAGACCTGCGCGCGCGGTTCGCGCGTGGAAGTGGATACCGCCAAGCGCGATCCGCTCGACTTCGTGCTGTGGAAATCCGCGAAGCCCGGCGAGCCGCCGTGGCCTTCGCCGCTGGGGCGAGGGCCGTCCCGGCTGGCACATCGAGTGCTCGGCCATGTCGCACGAACGAGCTCGGCGAGCACTTCGACATCCACGGCGGCGGCCTCGACCTGAAGTTTCCGCACCACGAGAACGAGATCGCGCAGACCTGCGGCGCCACGCGGCGGCACGTTCGCCGAGATCTGGATGCACAACGGCTTCCTCAGCATCGACAACGAGAAGATGTCGAAGTCGCTCGGGCAATTTCTTCACCACGCGCGAAGTGCTGGCGAAGATCAAGCATCCCGAGGTGCTGCGCTTCTTCCTGCTGTCGAGCCACTACCGCGGGCCGATGAACTACTCGCCCGACCAGCTCGACCAGGCGGAAGCGGCGCTCAACGCGCATGCTACGTGCGCTGCGCGATCATGCCGATCGTACGGCGGCGAACCTGCGCAGCGACGCGCACGTATTCACGCCGCGATGGACGACGACTTCAACATTCCCGAGGCCATTGCGGTGCTGCAGGACTGGCGCGCGACGATCAGCGCGCGCTCAGGGGGCGAAGGCGATCTGTCCGAACTGCGGCGTTGGGCAGAGGTCGTCGCTAGCGGCGAACTCGGTGCCTGGCGTCTGGACAGCCGGCTTGCGAAAGCCTCGAGCGGCGTGCCCGGATGACACCGGCGAAGATTTCGCGGCGATCGATGAACGCGCTGGCGGCGGCGCACTCGAGGACAGGCCGGGCGGAGTCGAACCGGGCAAGTCGCGGCGATTGCTGCGCGAGCGGCCGGGATCGACCAAGCGGATGAATCGCGACGCCTGGATGCGGACATGCTGCGCGGACAAGCCGAGCGCTGCAGAAGACGGCAGCCGAACGCAACGACGAGCGCGGTGATCGTGACGGACCTGAGGATATCGCGGCCCGCAGTATTCATCGCAGGCCGGCGTCCGACCAGTGCGTGACGCGACGCGCACAGGATGGCGGTCAGGCGGGTCAGGATCACGAACTGCGGATGACCGCGAATTGGCGGCGCGGCAGCGATCCGAAAGTTACTGCGGGTGCCTCCGTATCATTCGCGCCCCCGTAGGCCGGGGTGGTGACCCGGCGAGGGCGCATCGTGCGGAGCATCGGCTCGGGGCATGGCGCAGTCTGGTAGCGCATCTGCTTTGGGAGCAGAGGGTCGCGGGTTCGAATCCCGCTGCCCCGACCAACCGATGAACCAGTCGAGTACGACTGCCGCTGTGCGCCCGTAGCTCAGGTGGATAGAGCACCGGCCTTCTAAGCCGGTGGTCGCAGGTTCGACTCCTGCCGGGCGCGCCAACTGCATGGTGTAGAGTTTGTTGACGATGGTGGACGTAGCTCAGTTGGTAGAGCCCCGGGTTGTGATCTCGGCTGTCGTGGGTTCGAGTCCCATCGTCCACCCCATTTTCCGCGTCCTGCAGGCGCTTCTGGCGCTGTTTGCTGGCCTGCCCTCGAGCCGCGGCTGGCGGCACGTCAGCGCCGCCGCCATCGGCGCCGACCGTTCCGCAACTGTTCGTCGCCGGCGATTCGACCGCGTCGTTCTACAAACCCGAATCCCAAGAACCAGCAGGGCTGGGGTGCGGTTCTGCAGCCGTTGTTCGACGAATCGAAACTGCGCGTGGTGGACGTGGCGCGCGGCGGCCGCAGCAGCCGCACCTTCATCACCGAGGGTCACTGGGACCGGATGCTCGCCGATGTGCGCGCCGGCGATTTCGTGATCATCCAGTTCGGCCACAACGATTCCGGCGCGCTCAACGAGGAGCCGCCCGGCTCGACGCGCCACTGCGCGCGCGCGGCACGATTCCGGGCATCGGCAACGAATCCGAAGGAGATCGACAACGTCGATCACGGGCAAGCACGAGACCGTCTACACATTCGGCTGGTACCTGCGGAAGATGATCGCGCGACACGCGCGCGAAGGGCGCGACGCCGATCCTGCTCACGCTCACCAAGACCAACAGCTGGAAGGACGGCGCGCATTCCCTGCGCCGCTCGAAACGCTACCGGCTGTGGACCTGGCAGACCGCGACGAACGAGAAAACGTCGCGTTCCTCGACCTCACGCGCATCATCGCGGATCGCTTCCAGCGCGAGGGCCCGGAGGCGGTGACGGCGCAGTTCATCGACGACTCCACGCATACCAACATCACGGGCGCCGGGCCAACGCGCGAGATGTGGTCGCCGGACTGCTGCGCCGATCAAGTCGCTGCCGTTCAAGCGATGCTGTCGAAGGGCCGGCCGCGCCATTGCGCCGATCGCGGTCCGCCGAAGACTCCGGTCTGCCCGAACACTCTAGTCCGCGTGAAGCGGATCACCGGCTTCAGCCAGCGGCGCCGCTTCGTCGAGATAGAAGCTCGGATGCGGTGGCTGGTTGTAGGCCACGTTCTGCCAGGCAATCGCGCTGCGTCTGCCAGTTCCACGCCGAAAGCTGCCGACGTTGGGTCGAGCACGTGCGACGAGGCCAAGGGATCGAGCTTCTTTCCATGTAGCGCAGTTTTCTTTCGCGCCGGCTTGCGCGGCCAAGCGCCAGCAGCAGCGCCCGCGGCATCCATGCCGAGGCAGTTCCGCGACTTCCCTTTCCCCCAGAGTTCTTCGTATTTCCAGCCGGAGAGGTCTTCGACGATCGCGGCGATTCGTCAGGCGTGGGCAGCGTGCCCGGTCTGCTTCTTGAAGCGCTCGATCTCGTCCATAGAGCACGGCGTGCGTGTCGCGATTGAGCTTGAAGCGCAGCGACTGACGATGAAGCCGAAGATCGCGAGCACCGCCAGCTGCCGATGCCAGCATGATCAGCAGTACCGCGGTGATCGGCCACGTGCGCGCGGCTGGGTCTTGACGCTGGGAACGAGCCCGCCGTCGCATCGAGGATCGGGCCCACGCGATCAACTGGCCGCGGACTGCATGCAGCTTGCGTGACGAAAGTCATGACGCCCGCGAACGCGCCTTCGCGCCGGCGGCCCGGTCACGATCTCATCGACGTCGGGCATGTAGTTGTAGACGCTCCAGGGAATGTAGTTGAGCCGCCGCGTCCGAGGCCGGCGGCGATGCACCGCAGGAGATACCACCGATGTTTGGCCCACGCCCAGCGAAGTAGAGCAGCGGCGAAGCCGAGCGATGCTCAACGACCGAAGAAGCGACGCGCGATGCGTGTGAAGCGGCGGCGTGGATGCAGCAGGTCACGCCAGATAGCGAGACCCACGGAGAACAGCTGCGCGCACGCCATCCACGTCAGTGATCGGATGGAGGCGTCGTGGCGTACCGAGCCGCAGCGAAGATGAACGCGATGAGGTGAACGACAGCACGAGGTTCAAGACGTCCTGGCTGACGTAGCCGCCGATGATACATGCCGAGGTGCAGGCGGAACGCGCGGATGCGCATCGTCGCCCAGAGTTCGCCGATACAGTTTCAGGCTGATGCATGCGAGCGGCGACGTCCATTCGTCGGTGACGATGCTCCGCGATCTCCTCGCGCGGCCGTTCCCAGGTGAACAGGAACACCGGCGAGCGCGACGAACATGAAGAACACGGAGAAGATCGCGCCGAGATAGAGGAAGGTGTGCGGCGGATTCCTTGCCGCCAGCTGCTCGATGATCGCTGCCGGCAGCCACGACCGCGGCGATAGTTGCCGCGATCTGTCCGCAGCAGATGATGCGCGCGCCGGCGAACTTCGCCTTGGTCCTGTAGTCGAGGCGACATCTCCGCGGCCAGCGTTTCGTACGGGATGAGTCTCCATCGCGTACACGAGCTCGAAGAAGCAGTAGGTGCATGAGGTAGTACCAGAAGCTCTGGCCGTCCACCCACATGAGCGCGAAGCTCGGCAGCAGCGGGACGGCCAGCAGGATGAAGAACCGGCGGCGGCCGAACTTCTTGCCGAGGCCGTTGTTGATGGAAGCGGTCGGAGATGTAGCCGATGACCGGCGACTGAAAAACGCGTCCAGCGACGGCTGTGACAGTCGCGCAGTAAGATGATCGTCGCTCGGCGTCGGCGTCGAGCCCACAGAACGTGGTGTAGAAGAACAGGATCCAGAAGCCCGATGATCGGACATCGCGCCGGCGCCTAGGAAGTCGTTGCTGCCGTAGGCGAGGTAGTGCCCGAAGCGAACCTTGCGTGCCATGGTGACTTGCAGCTCATATTGAAGGCGCGTTTGAACTCGCCGGGCGCGGCGTATGCCATGGCCCGGCCGTAGGGCATCGAGGTGAGCGGGATCTTGCGGTAGCCGTCCAGATCGTTGAACACCGGGGTGCCGAACGAGACATTCTTGAGCTCGCCGGTCGCGTCGATATTCGCGAGCACGGCCTTCACCGCGCGGACGCCAGCTTCCTCGAATTCAGCGCCGATGAGCCCTAGCCGCACCTGATTTCAGAATTCCGTAGCGCGAAGCCGGCGGTGGCGGACGCTTCCGAGATAGGACGTCGGATCGTCGATGAGCGTGTGCCAGTAGACCGCCGGCGTCCTGGTGTTCGCACGAGCGTGCGGATCTGTTGCAGGTGGGTTTCGAGCAGGAACTCACGCAAGCCATCGCCGCGTGGCAGATCGAGCAGCTCGATGAATTCCGGAATCGCGCATCGTCACCCAGCAGTTGCCGCGGCGCCACAACGCGTCGGCGAAGTAGTGCCGGCCAGTCGAATGGTCCAGCCGTGGAACCACAGTCCGGTCTTGCGATCGACCAGGTGCTTGGTGTGCAGCATGAACTGGCGCGCGCGCTTCTTCCACGTAGTGCGGGCGGCTCTAACAACCGGCCGATCTTGGCCAGCGGCAGCACGCTCATCATCAGCGTGTCGTCCCAGCAGCTGCTGTGCGATTCACCGAGTTGAAGCACGATGTGCTGGAAGCCGTTCTCCTCGGTGCGCGGCAGTCCGTCCACGCGACCATTCCGCCCACTCGTCGAGATACGGCAAGCGCATGACGCCGTTCGGGTCTCTTCGTATAGATACGGCGTAGCGTGCAGGAACGGCGCGACGGTGTTGATGTTCTTGGTCGGGCGTGCCGGCGGCAAAAGCTGGTCGCGGAACCAGTTGAGCATGATCTCGCGGCAGCGCGGCATCGCGCGTCAGCTGGTAGTACTCTGTAGATGCCATAAGGCCGATGCCGTGGGTCCACTCCAGTCGTTCCAGCCTTTGGTGTCAATGACGCGGCCGTCGGGCAGCCGCAGCGAATTCTCCGGAAGTGTCTTTGATCTCGACGAGATTGCGGATCAGCAACTGGATGTTGCGATCGATTTCAGTGGATTGCACACCGTGGAGCAACTTGGGCACGAGGACCCTGACTGACCGAAATGAATGTTGGTCGAGATGGAACATGGGCGTGAGCGTACTCCATTGAACAATACGTAACTTC
>ERZ1370068.10289-contig-9000_pt1 | contig 40488 bp, 44 predicted proteins | sample MGYA00561227_ERZ1370068 | MGnify/ENA primary metagenome ERZ1370068 (study PRJEB38410, sample SAMEA6850437) | metagenome | study: Metagenomic assessment of the ecological functions of the soil: analysis of the soil microbiota associated with the... | reverse complement strand
CGCCGATGGCTATTGGCAATGAGTCGAGTCGTCGCGAGAGCCGTCGCCGAAGTCCGGCAGCACGACGTTGACGACGCGCGATTGAGTACTGGATGGGTCAGAGATAGCGTCGCCACGGTGACCGGCGGTGGCGACCGCGGCGCGATCCGCAAGGATGCTTCACTGAGCCGGGAAGCCGCGCTGTCTGGTGCAGACCACCCCAGTAGGCTGGGCTGTCCCAGTCGGCTGATCGGCGACGAACGCCCCGATCTGCGAGCCGACCTACGGGTTGAAGATGCTCACCCGCCGGCCGGCCACGGTGCGCACCTCGGTGCGCGTCCATTGTCTCGACCTCCGCCGCCCCCAGTCGGGCAGGAAGGCGTCGATCAAAAGAAGTAACATATTTATCGTTGTCCGGAGGTGAGAGGCGGATCCTGACGAAGGAGCCGCGGCCGTCGGGTCGAAGGTCTGTGGCTGGCTGATAATGGCACAGCTGATGCAGCGACGACTGCATACTGGTGAGCAGCCAGGGCCTGGCGCGTACGATGTCGCGGCGACACGCAAGCCAGATAACGTCGACATGAACACGGCGCGCAGTGTTATTTAACAGCGCCAGAGGCGCAGGCGAACATACATACCGCGACGTGGCGCCGGAGCGGCCACGCGCTCCCAGACTGTTCCAGCTTCGCGCGTCGCTGTCGAGATCAGCCATGCTCGAGAGCTTCAGACATGCCTGGAGATCGAGCGCGACGAAGTCGTCTCAGATACGCCAGCAGGCCGCGTTGCCGTTTATCTGACGGTGTCAGCGTCGGCGATCTCGGTGACGCGGGAACGACGCGAGATAGAGGCTTCAGTTCAAGCGCGCGAATACTGGTGGTCGTCGCGGTGGCGAGCGTTTATTCACTGAGCGTCTGTCGTACGACGCGCCGCAGCAGCGATGCGGCAGTCGTGCCGTGAGCAGCGCCCAGCCGCAACGGATCGATTTGTCGCCTGCGCTGTTCTGAGCAGCGCACCAGGAGGTCGGGAAATATCGCCAAATGACGTTCGTTCGTCGTGCCACCTCCAGAATACGGACACGTAATGGGATGTCGGCGTGCCGCTCGAGCCAGTTGAGATTGGCGTTGCGCGGGGTTCGTACAGCAGGTGTTGCTGATTTGCGCCGAGCTCCTCGAACAGGTGTACGCCTGCAGCGGCATGCAGGCTGAGCAGCCAGGCAGTGATGCGCCGGCTGTTATCGCGCTGAGCACGCGAGATTCGGGTCGAGCCAGGTGGGTGATGACGCGGGCAACAGGCCAGCGCTCCGCCAGCTGCTCCGGTGCGTTCGCGTCGTGCCAGACGCGCGACGAGATCAATACCCGCATCGGTGCCGTGTCCGCGGCGCCGGCGCATCACCGCCTCGAGCGCCGATTAGGCCGTGATTTCGACAGCCGGTCTCGCATCGTCAGCGGGGTTGTCACCGCTACACAGCGGTTCCAGTTTCTCGCGTGATCTACTTCAGCGGAATCGCCATACGGCACCGCCGGCCGATGGTCTGAGACTTCGCGCAGCCGGTCGGCAGGCTGGGCGTTATGATGAGCCTACTTCCGGAGTGCAAATGCGACGATAATGAGAAGAGGTCGATTACGCGCCGGTCGCGAGCACACCCGATCCGCCGCAGCGTCTCGACGCGATGGTGATTACACCGTCGCGGTAATGCCGAGCGGATGAACTGATCGCGCCTGGAAGATAATCGCGCCGAGACGCCCGCAGATCTCTGCCTCTGCGCGTCAATACTGTCACGCAGCGCGTCGTCTGAGCGACGTCGTGCCGAACGTCTGGTCGACGTCGTAGCCGAGGTATGGCGCGTGGTACCGATGCCCAGGTCGTCGAGGTCCGCTGGAACGCGCGGAATGGAGCGGTTCGCTGTCGGCACTCAGTCGAAGTCGAGATGAAAATCCTCGCAGCGGTTCATGAGCCGCCTGGCATCTGACCTTCGCTAATAAAGCTGACGGCGGCGGGTGCGGCACCGTAAGCAGGCGGGAAACGACGAGTCCTCGTCGACGCGGGATGCGATCGATTAGCGGCCGGCCGGATAGGAATCGGTGAACAGCACGAACACTGATGCCCGTCTTCCGATTTATCGCCAGGCTCAACGTCAGCTTCGAGAGAATCTGTTATGTCACCCATCTGCCTGCTGGCGCAGCGCGCCAGAGGTCGGTTGTCTTCAACCACCGGCAGAGCCAGCCTCGTCGGCGCGGTGTGGTCGCACGCGGGCGGAAGCAGCGGTATAGCGTCGTGCTTAAGACGGGATTGCTTCATCTCGCGGAGGTTCCAGGTGTGGTAGTCCAGTGATTTTCACGTACGCTCTGGCGGGCGGTCTCGACGGTGCGGCACAATGATCTCCATGCGAAATGGCCCACGACTCCATACACGCACAGGGGCCAGCACCAGCAGCCCGTCCTGCTGCATCTGACGGGCGATGCATCCTGGCTGGATGCGCGGTTCTCATCCAACACTCCCGGCATTCTCACTGTCGCAGCCCGGCCAGCCGGGCGCCCCACCCGTCTCGGTGCGACGCGGGACTCTGCACCACGGCTGCCAGGCGAAGATGTTGAGCCAGGTGGTGATGGCTTCGGCGAGCCGCTACCGGCGCAGCGCCGCGAATTTTCGACGCGGTCGCGATGTCGCACTGGTTAATGCCTGCTGACGAGACGCGCGCGTCGCCTGCGCAGCTGCCAGAGAGCTGCGATGTTCGTAACACATTTCGGCGAGATAGCGTCGATCAATAAATGGCGTCATTTCAGCCCGAGTCGACGCCGAAGGTTTGCGGGAGCGCGGTGCCGATCACATGAGCGCGACCTTCTTGAACGACGCCACGCTGGTGTCTATGCTGAGTACTGTCAGTACTGTCACAGTGCGGCGAGGCCGATTACATTTTCGTCTGCAGTTTCGCCGTTAGCGATGAGCGGTGTTCGTTCTGAGGGTCATTGGCGCAATTGGATGCCTGGGATTATTAATGCGGTTGATCTGTCTCGTGCCCTCGACAAGATTCGAGCCATGTCGCGGAAATTGATGCCGGCCATAAATGCCGACGAAGCCGTTGCCGCCAGGGATTGTGCGTCGCACGAGCACGAGCTGGTGCCCATCGCAGACGATGTTTCGATCGCGCATTCACGCGTCGGTAGCCGCGGCGTTGCTGTGGACGCGATTCGCGCGGCGGTCGATGAGTTTCGGCGGTGCAGGCCAGGCTTCGAAGCCGCGTAGGTGTATGCCACCACTGAGCTTTGATCGTGCCGAACGCCGCATCGGCTGGTGCCGAATTGCTTATGCCCGCCGCCGCGTCGCCGATATGCCACGGCAGCCGCCGCATCGCGCCCAGGCCGGCGTTGGTTGAAAGCGCGTCTGCGCGACTTTGTGGTCGCGTCCGATCTGTCGAGCACGGGCTGGCGACGGTCACCCTGAAGCAGGAAACAGTCGTGTCGACGACTGCGCAGCCCCATCCTTTTCTTCCTGCCTGAGCTGAGCTGCCGAATTGCTCGATGAAGGTGCTGTGATCCGTTGCCGTCCACCTTGGGCGAAGAGATGTCGGCGAAGCCGTGCCGTCTACCCATTGCCTGAGAGACAGGCCGCCCAGATTATCGTTCTGATGCCCTGCCAGCGTCTGACTCTCAATCCAGTTCTGAGCTGCAAAGCCCGGCGCCAGCAGACGCGGCAGGTATCTTGCGCTCGGTGCCAAAGGCGATTGCAGCATGGTCAGGCCACCGATCAACGCGGTGTGACCGCCGACGATTTTTGATCGCCAGACGAGACACCCGTCGACTCAGGCCGCCGCACCCGGCGCGCCCAGCCCGAACGGAAGCCTCAGCTTCGCGTTTGCCCGCGAGAAGCGCTGGCGCCAGTTCCTGTCTGAGTCGCGCAGCTGCCGGCACTTTCGTCTCGACGCATTTCAGCCGTTCGCAGCGCGGTGCTCATTCGGTATTGTTCGCGTACATTACCTGGGCTCTCGCCGAACAGCCAGGTCGTTCTGATCTTCTGCGGTCGCGGTCATAATCACTGCCCTGATCGCTTCATGCCATTAGTTGCCGTGGCGCGATCGGCGCTGCATCCGTAGATATTTGTCGTCGGAGCTGGCGGTGCAACCGAGGGGATGCCCGAGTGCGATCGCGCCGCCGTTCACGTTGAGCCGGTCGGGATCGATGGCTTCCTTCGGGGCAGATGACTGCGACCGTTGAAAGCTGATCAGTGTCCATTCACGAGTGGCGAGCCCGGCCAGCCGCCCGCGGATTGTGGTTCGACGCTTCGACGATGGCCGTAGTCAGAATGCGAGTCGCCTCGACGCCGCCGACGTGACAGACGTTGTCTGCGACGCGAGCCACTGGCGGTGATGTCGGCCGCGGAAACGCCGGTTTCAGCCAGAGCCGCGCGAAGGTCGCGGCGCGGCAGCGAGTTGTCACGTCGTGGATGATCGGCGTTACAGCTGGCAATGGCCACTCCGCTGACCAGCGGCACGATCCGGAGCCCGGTCGATGGCTGCCAGCCGCGAACGCCGCGGCCGGATATGGCAACGCGATCGCAAATTTCCGACCAGCCCGGTCAGAGGGAGACACGGGCTTACGCCCATTATAATCAGGTTCAATGACTGAAAAATTCGGCGACGTCGTGCCCAGCCGCAGCGACAGCTGATGGTGAACGATCGTCGCAGACCCGACGATCAACCGCTTCTGCTCGTCGGGCCTGCAGGCCATCGCCTTCGCCGCCGAGCGCATCATGTGCGGCTGGGCGACGCGCGATCGTCGCCGGCGGCACCGAGTCGATGAGCCTGGTGCCGATGGGCGGCAACAAGGTGTCGCCGAACCCGGCGCTCGTGGACAGCTATCCCGACGTCTACCTGACGACCGGGCTCGTGGCCGAGAACCACGCGCGCGACTACGGCATCAGCCGCGAGGAGCAGGACGCGTTTGCGCTGCGCAGCCACCAGCGCGCCGTGGCCGCGATCGACGCCGGCCGCTTCGCGGACGAGATCGCGCCGCTGCGCCGGTGACCGTCGTCGCGACGGCAACGGCGCGCCGGCCGTCCGCGACGTGACGTTCGCGCAGGACGAAGGCCCGCGCCGCGACACGTCGATGGACGCGCTGGCGAAGCTGAGGCCGGCGTTTCACGCGACCGGCAGCGTGACGGCCGGCAACTCGTCGCAGACGAGCGACGGCGCCGCGGCCGTGCTCGTGACGTCGGCGGCGTGCGCGCAGGAGCGCGGGCTGCAGCCGCTGGCGCGCTTCGTCGCCTATGCCACGGCCGGCGTCGAGCCGGAGCGGTTCGGCATCGGGCCGGTGCCCGGCCATCCGCAAGGCGCTGAAGCTCGCCGGGCTCACGCTCGATCAGATGGATCTCGTCGAGCTGAACGAGGCGTTCGCCGCGCAGGTGCTCGCCTGCCTGCGCGAGCTGCCGATCGATCCCGATCGGCTCAACGTGAACGGCGGCGCGATCGCGCTCGGGCCATCCGCTCGGCTGCACCGGCGCGAAGCTGACGACCACGCTGCTCTACGAGATGCAGCGGCGCAAGGCCCGCTACGGCCTGGTCTCGATGTGCGTCGGCGGGCGGCATGGGCGCGCGCGGGCATCCTCGAGACGGATGTAGGCGGACGGGCAGCGACCAGCGAACGGTATGCCTACGACACGAACAAGCGGCGGCTCGTGGCTGCTCGACGAACGAGCCGGGCGACGTCTTCACCCCGGAGAAGCTCTCCGACGAGCACCGCATGATGGCGCAGACGACGGCCGAGTTCGTCGAGGCCGAGATCATGCCGGCGCTCGCCGAGGCTCGAAGCCAAGACTGGGCGCTGTCGCGCGCGCTGCTCGCGCAAGTGCGGCGAGCTCGGGCTGCTGCTGGGCTCGGCGCGCCGGAAGCAGCATGGCGGCCTCGATCTCGACAAGGTCGTCGTCGCTGGTCGTCGTCGAGCGGATCGCGCGCTCGGCCTCGTTTGCCACCACGTTCGGCGGTCAGGCCAACCTGACGCATCCTGCCGATCGTGCTGTTCGGCACCGAGGCGCAGAAGGCAGAAGTACCTGCCGCGCCTGCATCAGCGGCGAGATCATCGGCGCCTACGCGCTCAGCGAGTCCGGGCTCGGCTCCGACGCGCTGGCGCGCCAAGACGCGCGCGACGAAGCAGCCTGACGGCAGCTGGCGGCTGTCGCGGCGAGAAGATGTGGATCACGCAACGGCGGCTTCGCCGACCTCTTCATCGTGTTCGCGAAGGTCGACGGCGAGCAGTTCACCGCCGTTCATCGTCGAGCGCGCGTTCGGCGGGCTCACGCTCGGGCAAGGAAGAGCACAAGATGGGCCTGCACGGCTCGTCCACGACGACCGATCCTGCTGCAGGACGTGCCGGTGCCGGCCGACAACGTGCTCGGCGAGATCGGCAAGGGCCACAAGGTCGCGCTCAACACGCTCAACTACGGCCGCTTCAGCCTGGGCGCGATGTGCGCCGGCGGCAGCCGCGGTCGCCATCGGCGACGCCGCGAGCATACGCGGCAGCGCGCAAGCAGTTCGGGCAGCCGATCGCGGCGTTCGGCGCGATCAAGCACAAGCTCGGCGAGATGACGGCGCGCACCTACGCGCTCGAGAGCCTGGTCGTACCGCACCGCCGGACTGATCGACGCGACGCCATCGCGCAGTCGGGCCACGACGGCGCCGCCGATCGCGCAGGCGTTCGAGGAGTTCGCCGTCGAGGCGTCGATCGCCAAGGTCGCTGGGCAGCGAGATCGCTCGACTACGTGCTCGACGAGAACGTGCAGATCCACGGCGGCAACGGCTTCGTGCAGCGACTACCCGGCCGAGCGCTACTTACCGCGACGCGCGCGTCAACCGCATCTTCGAGGGCACGAACGAGATCAACCGCCTGCTCATTCCCGGGCATGCTGATTCGCCGCGGCTCAAGGGCGAACTGCCGCTGATCGCGGCGGCGCAAGCGCTGCAGGACGAGGTGCTGTCGCCGTCGATGCCGGCCGGCGGCGACGCTGACGCGCCGCTCGGCGCCGAACAGCAGCGCTCGTGCGCGTCGTTCAAGAAGGTCGCGCTGATGGTGATCGGCACGGCGCTGCAGACTGTTCGGCGACCGGCTCGACGACCGAGCAGGAAGTCCTGAGCTTCGCGGCCGACGTGCTGATCGACGCCTACGCGGCGGAGAGCGCCGTGGCTGCGCGCCTCGCAGGCCATGCGGCAGCGCCGAGCCCGCTGGCCGCGCTGCACGAGTGCAAGCGGCGCGCGTGTTCAGTCAGTCGAGGCGGCCGGCACGCGTCGAGGCGCGGCCGCAAGAGCGCGCTCGCTGCCACGGCCGAGGGCGACACGCTGCGCACGCTGCTGGCGGCGCTCCGCCGCGTGCTGCAAGCCCGGCCCCGTGAACACGGTCGCGCCTAGCGCCGTGCAGCTCGCCGACGCGCGTCGACCGAACGCGGGTAGTATATTGTTCAGCGTTGGTGCGCCGATGGTCGGTGCGCCTTAAGTCGTGGCGTCGCGCCTGATGCCGCCTGCAGCTGCTCGGTGATCGCGGCGCCGTGCGCGTACGCGGGTGCCGTCGGCGCCGTGGCACGCAGGCATCGAAGGATTCGATCGACCGAGGCCCGCGCGCGTAAGCACAAGACGTTCCGCGAGGAGCCCGAGCCGATCCCGGTCGAGCAAGCGCGACACGCTGCTGCCGCTGCGCTACTACCCGCCCGATCCGTCGCATACGCGCGCCGGCGGAGCTGAAGCTCGCCAACGAGCGGCCGGTCGTTCGAGATGCCGACGTCCACCGGCACAGCTCGCGGCGGATGCGAGCGCGTGGGCGTGCTGGAGTTCTCGCTCAGCGGCAGCCGATGAGCCTGGCGGCGTTCGTCGAAGAGGGCGAGCGCGCTCGAGAACCTGTTCGTGCCGTTCGCCGATCTCACGACCGGCAAGGAGACCTACCCCGCCGGCCGCTATCTCGACATCCACCGCCACGTCGACCGGGTTCTACAACATCGACTTCAACATGGCGCTACAACCCGACCTGCGCCTACAACGCGACCTACGAGTGCCCGTATCCGCCGCCGTCGAACCGCTTGAAGGTCGAGATCCGCGCCGGCGAAAAGGCTCCCGGGCGCGTGACCGCCGCGCCCTGCAGGCGATCATCTTCGACTTCGACGGGTGATAGCCGACAGCGAGCCGCTGCACTTCCGCGCCTTTCAGCAGGCGCTCGCCGAAGACGGCCTCGAGCTGTCGCCGAAGGATACTACGCGCGCTATCTCGGCTACGACGACGTCGGCATGTTCCAGGCGTTGGCGAGGACCACGGCGTGCGCGATGGACGGCGCGCGCGTGACCGCGCTGGTCGCCGCGCAAGGGGCAGCAAGCTGCAGGCGATGCTGCACCGCCGGCGCGGTGCTGTTTCCCGGCGCGATCGACTTCATCCGCGACGGCGGCGGCGCGCGGTGCCGATCGCCATCGCGTCTGGCGCGCTGCGCCACGAGATCGACGAGGTGATCGACGCGGCCGGCGTCGGCGATCTGTTCGCGGCCATCGTCGCGTCCGGCGACACGCCGGAGAGCAAGCCGTCGCCGGCGCCGTACACGCCTGGCGTTCGAGCGGCTGCGCGAGGCGATCGGCAGCGCCGCTCGATCCGCGCGCGCTGCGTCGCGATCGAGGATTCGCGCTGGGGGCTCGAATCCGCACGGGGTGCCGGGTTACGCTGTGTAGCGCGTGACCAACAGCTATCCGGCCGACGAGCTGACCGGCGCCGAGCTGGTCGTCAGCGGCCTGACAGGCGCTGACGCTCGACGCGCTCGATCGGTTAGTGGCGCCGGCGCCGGTGCGTAACGCCGATAGCAGGGATCGCGAACCGACCTGTCGAACGCCATCACGGCGGCGCGCGCAACGCGCCGGGCGGCAGCCTGGCGCAGGCGGCGCTCGTGATCGCGCGCGTCGAGTATCCGCGTCTCGATCCGGAGCCGTATCTGCGCGATGCTCGACGCCATGGGCGAAGCCGCGCGCGCGCACATCGACGCAGCACGCCGAGTCGCACCGGCAGCGCTCGACGCCGGCACGTGCGTGCAGGCGCTCAACACGCTATCTCGTTCGACGAGCTGCGGCTTCGTCGGCAACCGCAAGCAGTACGAAGACCCGCGCAACAGCTGCCTCAACGAGGTGCTCGAGCGCCGCACCGGCATCCCGATCACGATGTCGGTGGTCTACATGGAAGTGGCGCGGCGCGCCGGCCTGCGCATCGACGGCGTCAACTTCCCCGGCCACTTCCTGGTGCGCTGCTGCGAGGGCAAGCCGCGCACAGGCGCTGGCCTCATCATCGATCCGTTCCACGGCGGCGCGCTGCTCACCGAGCACGACTGCCGCATGCTGCTGCAGCGGCACGTCGGCGACGAGGTGGCCTTCAGCAAGTCGCTGCTCGCGCCGGCCACGCGGCCGCAGGTGATCTCGCGCGATGCTGCTGAACCTGAAGCGCATCTACGTGCACATGCGCTCGTTCCCGCAGGCGCGCGACGTCACCGAGATGCTGCTGGCGCTCACGCCGTCGTCGCTCGAGCGAGCTGCGCGACCGCGGCCTGCTGGCGTATCACCTCAACGACTTCACCGTCCGCGCTCCGCGATCTGCAGGCGTATCTGAAGCTCTCGAGCATGAGCGAGCTCGACGACGACACGCGCGAAGAGCAGGAGCAGATCTGGGAGCACGTGAAGACGCTCCGCCGCCGCGTCGCGGCGATGCAACTCGTGGCCTGTTGCAGCCCGTGACTCGACTGCTCGGCTGGTGTCTGGCTGCCGATGTGTGCCGCCGTCGGCCAGCGCTGGCGTCCGGCGACGCGCTGCCAGGCCCAGGCGCGTGCCGCGCCGGAGCACTGGCTGCTCGCCCTGCGCGCGCTGCCCGAAGTCGATCGCTGCGCGACGGGCGACGACCGCGCGCCGGCAGCTCGGCGTCCGGCCGCTGGCGTTCGTGCCCGACGGCCGCCCCGGCTCCTTCTTCGTCCAGGATCCGCCCATCCTCACCTCCGACTACAACGAGGCCGTGGTGCTGCGCGACTTCATGGTGCTCGGCGACGTGCCGACGGCGCGCTTCCTGCCCGGCCGGGAGAACGGCGGAGGTCGAGACGTGGACGCGCACCGAGGTGCGCACCGTGGCCGGCCGGCGGGTGAGCATCTTCAACCCATCGTGGTCCGGCTCGCATGATCGGGGCGTTCGTCGCCGAACGAACCCCTTCGGCTGGGACGACGGCGGTGTCTACTGGGGCGAGTTCCTGCCGGGCGACGCGGCCCCCGGCTCGGGGTGGGCGATCACGTCGCGCATCGCGCCGCGGTCGCTGCCGCCGGCCGCCGATGGTCGCAGATCGCGCCCGACATCCGGTACTCGTCGCACGTCGTCAACATCGTGCTGCCAGACTTCGGCGACGGTTTCCTCCGCGACGACCTCGGCTTCGATCTGCCACGGGTGAGCCAGCGGTTCTTCCAGGAGTTCGACGACACCTACGACACGCTGGCGATCGTCCCGCCGATGGGTTCACGGCTTCGCTACGCCGCCTTCCACCGCAACGTGAAGAACGACGTGCGCGGGATCGGCCTCGACGTCTTCGACAGTTCCGCGTCGCACGGCAGCGCCTCGAGACGGCTGCGCAGCGCCGGAGGGCATCTACCTGGGCGCGAGCTTCACGCGGGCGGGCAGTACCACCTCACGAGCTGGCGCATCAGTGGGGCGCGGCATCGACCGGACTCGCCTGCCGCGTGGCGCGAGCCGGGCCGGCTCGCGCCTGAGTCGCACGACCCGTTGTTCACCGCGCGGCGAAGCACTCATCGGCGCCGTGCTGCGGCCACGTCGCCGCGTGTCGAGGCGACGCCCGGCGGATGGCAGATTGGTCTCACGCCGCCACCGGCAAACTGCATCCGCTCACGCTGTATGCCATGGGGCTGCTTCCGAAGGAATCCGTTCCGAGATCGGCCTCTTCGACGAACAGGGGCAGTTCGACGCGACGTCGTCCACCACACCGGACGTCGGCCAGTCGCTCGCGGGTCGTGGTCACCTCGGCCACGATCTTCAACGTGATCGGGCAGTATGGCGAACGTTCGGGGCCGGTGCCGTCCGAGTGGCAGCGGGCGACGATCGTGGTCTCGCGGTCGCGCTGAGCGCGCGCGAAATGGACTACTGGACCTACTTCGCGGCGCGGCCTCGGAAGACCCAGCCCGCACCGGCGTCGTCAGCTTCGAGGGTCGTCGATCGTTCGAGGCGGCCACCTCGGGCCGCGTGGACGTGAAGACCGACATCCGTCCGCTGCGGGCGGCCCGCGATCGTCGAGGGCGCGGGCGGTGGACGGCTCTGGATTTCGACCGCGGCGACGTACGCGGCGTGACGTTCGATCAGCCCATTCGAGCCGCTATCAGGCCGGGCGCGAGGAACAATCTGGTCGGGCGTGATCACCAACCTGAGCCAGCGGCCGAACGTCGATTCCGGTCATCATCCGGCTCTGAAGTACGGCGGCGGCAGCGGCGACGTCATTCGCGTCACTGGCCGCGTCGACGACCGCGGCGTCGTTCCGCCTCGAGCAGACGTTCGGCACCTCCGAGCGCGGCCTGTACCTGATGGAGGTCTTCCTCTTCTATCCCGACTCCGGGAGTCGGTATCAGCCGCACGTCGCTGTCGCCCATCCCGGCCTGAGTGACGACGGACGGCCCGCCGCGCCAGGCTGGGGCCGACAGCGTCAACAGCGAGCCGATCACCATCAGGCGCTCGCGCCCAGCACGCCAGCTTCCACGACAGCGATTCGCCGAGCACCAGCGCCGCCAGCGCGATCGTCAGCGCCAGACTGAGCTTGTCGATCGGCGCCACGTTCGACGCCGGCGCCAGCTGCAGTGCGCGAAAGTAGGCGAGCCACGACAGTCCCGTCGGCAACGCCCGAGAGCGTCGAGGAACAGCAGCGGCCGGCCGCGCAGCGACGCCAGCGCCTGGTGCTCGCCGCACGCAACACGACGATCGCCCACGCGAAGACCAGCACGATCGCGGTGCGCACCGCGGTCGCGAGGTTCGACGGGCACGCCCTCGACGCCGATCTTGGCCAGGATGGCCGTGGCCGCCGCGGCCACCGCCGACGCGAACGCAAAGACCCACCAGGGCATCGCGGCACCTCCCGCCGTATACTCTGCGATCGTGCGCATATCGATCGGACGGTCAGTCCGTCCCCTGGCCGCGCTCGGCCTCGTCCTGCTCACATCGCGCGCGGGCCGACGTGCTCGAGAAACGCGCAAACAGGTCGCCGGCGTGCACGGTGCAGTACAAGGTCGTGCTGCCGGACGGCTACGACGCCGCGAAGGCCTATCCCGCGATCATCGCGCTCGGCGGCGGCCCGCAGACGATGAACACCGTGGACGGCGTCCTCGAACCGCAACCTCCGCGCCGAGGCGGAGAAGCGCGGCTACATCGTCGTCGCGCCGGCGGCGCCGGACGGCGAGCTGTTCTTCGAGGGCGGCGCGCGGATCTTTCCCGAGTTCCTGAAGGCGATCCTGCGCCGACTACAAGATCCAGGACGGCAAGTTCCACATCGCCGGGCCGTCGAACGGCGGCATCGCCGCGTTCCACGTGGCGGCGGCCAACCCGCAGTATTTCCTGTCCGTCACCGCTTTCCCGGCTACATGTGGCAGCCCAGCGCCGGCAAAGCTGCAGGCGATCGCGAAGATGTGCGTGTTCATGTACGTCGGCGAGAACGACGACTACATGTGGCACGACGAGATGAAGCGCGAGGCCGAGTTCCTGCGCTCGAAGGGCACGGTGGCGCGCTACACCGTCGAGAAGGGCCAGCCTCACCGCATCGAGACGCTGGCCGGCGCCAACGCGCGCGCGGCTGTTCGACGGGTTCGAGGACGCGAAGAAAGGCTGCAGCCGCTAGGGCTACTGGGCTGGCGGCGCGATCGTCGTCGCCGTGTCCACGGTGAACTTCCGATAGTTCGAGAAGTCGATCCTCCCGCCCTCGCGAAAGCGCTTGAGCATGAGCACGCGGGCGCGGATCGTGTAATCGACGCGTGCCGGCAGCCACACCTCGTCGTTGATCCACCGGCGCGTGAACGACATGGTCGTGCCCGTATTCATCCGCGCCAGCATGCCGAAGCCGACGTTCGCGTCGCGAATCGCTTCCACCTGCAGCCTCACCAGCTCGTAATCGCTCTCGTTGATCCAGGCGCGGAGCTTCGAAGCTTGCATCCACTTGCCCTCCCGCGTGGCCGGTCGCGGCTTCGGCTTCGGGTCGAGGGCGAGGGCGATGGTGTCGTGGCCGTCGATCTCGCTCGCGCCCCAGCATGCGGATGTCGTAGACGATGAAGATGTCGTTGATGCGGGCGAGCGCCTCGCGCCGATCGCGCTTCGTAGTCGCGGGCGACCTTCGCCCGGTCGGCGGCGTCCTGCGAGGCGAGCCTGCCTGGCCACCGCCTTCCGCCGTCTTGCGCCGTTCGGCGTCCTGCCGCGCCAGCTCCGCCTCGGTCTTCTTCCGGCCGTCCTCTTCGAGCACGCGCTCCCAGCGCTCGTCTCTCGCCCGGCAGCGCCGGATAGCTTTCGACGACCTTCACCGATTCGCTGCGAGGCACGGCCCGACTCGTCGAGCTTCATCCGCCGCTGCGTCTCGACGTAGATGTACGACCGCTGGCGCTCGTTGTCGGTCTGGAGGCGGGTGCGCGCCGTGCGAGGAAGGCCTGCAGGTCCGGCAGAGGCGGCGCTCCTGCGCCGCGGCGGCTGGCGAGCAGGCGAAGCCCATGGCGGCGGCCAGGCTCAGCGCACGCCGGCCGCCAGCTAGGCCGCGGCGCCGGCGCGGGCCGTTTCGGGTCGAGCGTTCTCCCGTCCCATATGTCCAGTATCGTCTCAGCCGGCCTCGAGCCGTGAGATAGTCCCGGCGCCATCGACTACCTGCATATGACGCAGGGCACCGGGGTCCCGCCAGGACGACCTCTATCGGGAAGCGGCCAGCGCGTTCGGCGACGGGCTCGAGCGCCTGGCGCACGCCTACGAGGCCGACCCCGACACCCGCCGCGACCTGCTGCAGGACATCCATCTCGCGCTCTGGCGGTCGTTTGCCGGTTACGACGGGCGCTGTTCGCAACGCACCTGGGTCTACCGGGTGGCGCACAACACGGCGGCCTCGCACGTCACCCGCTGGGTGCGCCTGCGCCGGCTCCAGCTCACCACGCTCGAAGAAGCCGACGGCCTCGCCGACGCGCCGCGCGGACGGCCCCGGACGCGGCGCTCGAGAAGACGCTGCGCGCGCGAGCGCCTGCTGCGGCTGATCCGGCGCCTCGACGCGCTCGACCGCCAGGTGATCGTGTCGCATCTCGAAGACATGGACGCCGGCGGCAATCGCGGACATCACCGGACTGTCGTCCGGCGCCGTCGCCATGAAAGTGCACCGCATCAAGCGCATCCTCGCGCGCTGGTTTCACACGGGAGGGGCCGATGAGCTGACAGGGTTCCGGATTCGATCAAGGCGCTGTGGGTCGATTCACGACGAGCCCCGCGTCAACGCGGATGTCCGCCGACGACATCGAGCGGCGGGCCAGACCGCTGCACGACCAGCGACCGCCGCATGCGGCTTCGTCGGTCCGGGGATCGCGACGCTCTTCATCGTGTTCTTCGCCACGGCCTTCGCCAATCACGAGACGCTGCTCGGAACGCGCTGGCGACGTCATCGGGCTGGTCGGGCGGGTCGTCATGAGCCTGCGGATTCATGGTTTGAATCGCATCATCCGGCGCCCGGCGCGCTGGGACTCGAAGGCGTGCGCGCGTATCGCGCGTCGCTCGAACGGCTGCGCATCGCCAAGCGACATCTCGTGGCAGACCATCATGATCCTGCAGGCGGCCTTCGCGCTCCCGCTGCCGTGGCGGTTGCCCCCGGCTCGCCCCAACGCCCTGCTCGTGGTGGCATTCCAGGTCTCGATCCTGGTGTTCGTGTTCGCCTCCGCCCGCACGGCTACTGCGCCTACGGCGCCTCGCCTGCGGCGCCAGATCAGCAGAGCTCGGACGAGATGCAGTCGCCGGACTGGTCGCTGAGGTGCCCCTCTCAGGGACCTCGTCGCGTCACCCAAGGTGAACAGAGCTGAGCCGCACAGACGACCGACGTCCCGAACAGAATCGCGTGAAATCAGCGACTTACGCCCTGGCATGCCCGATGCTTCAGCTTGAACATCCCCAGTCGCCGGACTGATCCGGCAGCAGGAGGTCGGAAAATGGGTCGCTCTTCTCGGTTGGGCGCTTCGGGCTTGGGTGCGTGCTTGCGATCAGCGCCACGCCCGCGGCAGCGCAGGTGCATGTGAGCGTGGGGGTGTCCGGCGGGCGGTTTCGGCGGACACGTGGCGGTTGGCTACCCGCCATATCCGGTCTACGCGCCGGTGCCGGTGTATTACCCGCCGACCGGTCTACGCGGCGCCGGTCTATTACCCGCCGGTCTACTACCCGCCTATCGAGCACTAGCCGGTGTATCGAGCGCCGTATCGACCGGCCTACTACGGGCGCGGCGTATTACGGGCCCGGCGTATCGCGGCGGCGCGGTCGTGGTGCAGGGCCGTCACGACAACGGGCACCACAACGGCTGCATCAAGAACGGGAAGCACGGCCGCGGCCCGCAGCACGGCCGTCGTTAGCATAGTAGCGGGTAGGCCGGCCGTGAGGCCGGCTTCGCGCGGTAAGACGTAGCGGCGGTCTGCAGACCGCCTCACTCTAGCGATTCAGCTGCGCGATCTCGTCGTAGAGGAACGCCGACGCGATGATGCCGTTGTGGAAGTTGCCGAGATCGAGCTTCTCGTCCGGCGCGTGCGCGTTCTCGTCGGGCAGCCCGACGCCGAACAGCACGCTCGGCAGACCGAGCTCCTCCTGAAACGTCGAGACCACCGGAATCGATCCGCCTTCGCGGTTGAACACCGGCGCCTGGCCGAAGCCGCTGCTCGATCGCGCGTCCCGCCGGCGCGCACGTACTTGTTGTCGAACTCGGTCATCCACGGCTTGCCGCCGTGCATGCGCGTGAGCTTCAGCTCCACGGTCTTCGGCGTCACCTTCTGCAGGTAGGCCTCGAACAGCTCGCGCGATCTTGTTCGGGTCCTGGTCGGGCACCAGGCGCATGCTGACCTTGGCCATCGCCGTCGCCGGCAGCACGGTCTTGGCGCCCTCGCCGGTGAACCCGGACAGCAGCCCGTTGACCTCGAACGTCGGCCGCGCCCACACGCGCTCGAGCGTGCGAGTAGCCCGTCTCGCCGAACAGCTGCGGCGCGCCGAGCTCCTTCCGGTACTTCGTCTCGTTGAACGGCAGCTTCTTCCACTCCGGCGCGCTCGGCGTCGCTCGAGCGGCCGCACGTCGTCGTAGAAGCCGGAATCTTGATGCGGCCGCTGCGGTCCTTCATCTGCGCCAGCACCTGGGCCAGCACGAACGCCGGGTTGGCCACCGCGCCGCCGAACGATCCCGAGTGCAGGTCGCTCTTGGTGCCGCGCAGGTCGATCTGGAAATAGGCGAGGCCGCGCAGCCCGTAGCAGATCGACGGGATGCCGCGGTCGAACATCGGCGAGTCGGAGATCACGACGACGTCGGCCCCGAGCTCCTGCTTGTGCGACCGCGCACGAACTCGTCGAGGTGCGCGCTGCCGACTTCCTCTTCGCCCTCGATGAAGAACTTGATGTTGAGCGGCAGGCTGCCGTTCTTCTTCAGGTGCGCCTCGATCGCCTTGATGTGCATGAACACCTGGCCCTTGTCGTCGGCGGCGCCGCGCGCGTAGATCTCGCCGTCGCGCACCGTCGCCTCGAAGGGCGGGCTGGTCCACAGGTTCACCGGGTCCACCGGCTGCACGTCGTAGTGGCCGTAGAAGAGAATCGTCGGCTTGCCGGGCGCGTTGAGCCAGTCGCCGTAGACGACCGGATTGCCCGGCGTCTCGATCAGCTTCACGTTCTCGAGCCCGGCGGCGCGGCACGAGTCGGCGGTCCACTCGGCGGCGCGGCGCACGTCGCCGGCGTGCTCCGGGCAGCGCCTGAAATGCTCGGAATCGCGAGTACTGCTTCAGCTCGTCGACGTAGCGGTCGCGATTGACGTTGATGAAATCGACTACCTGATTCATGGCTCAATGATATGCCACGCCTCGCCGTCGCGGCGGGCGCGGCCCGTCGCGCTCGAGTTTGGCCAGATGCGACGAGCACGCCTTGCCGGGCCATCGGCAGCAGTCGACTCCGAGAGCGCCGCGATAGACGCGCGCGCGTGATGGCGTCAGCGGTGTCGCGCCGCCTCGCGCATCGCGTCGACGATCTGCCGCTCGCGCGCCAGCCGATGCTCGACGTAGCGGCGCAGCAGCAGCCCGGGGTCGTCGATCACTTCGCCGTGCGCCGGCAGCAGCCTGCGCAGGCTCGAGGGCGAGGACGCGCTCGATCGAGGCGAGGTAGTCCGCGAGGTCGCCGCGCAGATCGAACGGGATCCAGATCGTGGCGCCGCGCTGCGCCAGGTCGCCGCAGTAGAGCGACCGGCTCGCGCTGTCCCAGAAGCACAGGTGATCGGGCGCGTGCCCCGGCGTGTGCACCGCCTCGAGCAGGCCGTCGCCGGCCGCGATGAGCTCGCCCGGCACGATCGGATCCCACGCGACGGGCCACTTGGCTGTCGCGCTCCGGCCAGGGCATCTTGCGGAACCTGACGCCGGGAAACCGCGCCGCCAGCGCCGGAGCGCCCGACGCGTGGTCGCCGTGCGCGTGCGTCACCAGCACCTGCGCGAGCCGTTCGCCGGCGAGCGCCGCGGCGACGCCATCGAGAAGCGGCTGTCGCCGGTGCCGGCGTCGATGAGCGTGGGCACGCGGCCGCGAAGCAGCCACGTCCAGTTGCCGTCGCCCGGTCATCGGCCCGGGGTTGTGGGCGTGGATCGCGATCGGCTCCATGGCTACTGGACTGCGCACGCTCGAGGTCCGGCGTGGACCACCAGCGAGAGCAGCGAAGTAGTAGACCGGAACGCCAGCGAGGCGAGCACGAGCGGACGCGACACCTGCGGATACTGCCACGGATCACGATCAGCATCGGCACCCCACACCGCGCCGCAGCAGGTTCGTCGGTGCGCGGCAGGATCGTCGTCCGCGATGGGTAGATGTAGCGGATCGGCACGAACACCATGGCCGCGAAACCGAGGAGGATGACCGCGTTCGACGTCGGGCGACAGCTCGAGCAACGAACAGATAGACACACCACGATGTTCCAGCATGACGGAAGCCGGTGAAGAAGTGATCGGCTCGTCTTCGCGTCGTGTTCGGCTGAAACCGTAGCCGCTCGACAGCAGCATCGCCGCCGGCACGACGGTGGTCCACGGATCCGACGACGAGCAGGGCACGCCAGACGATCAGCGCCGGCACGAACACGTAGGTGAGGTAGTCCACGAGATCGTCGAGCTTGCTGCCGCTGAACCAGGGCAACCGCTCGGAGACGCGCACGGTCCGTGCCAGCAGCAGCCGTCGGTGGCATCCACGAGCGACCTGGGCGAACAGATACAGGAAGGCGGAGCGGAAGTCGTGATTCGATGGCGGCGCTGGGCCGCGAGAAACGCGAGCACGAAGCCGCTCGCGGTGTAGAGGTGCACCAGCCAGGCGGCGATCAGCATCGCGCGGCGGCTGCAGTGGCGTCAGAGCCTGCGAACGGCGGCGCGGAAAGTCTTTCCACACCGGCACGCCGCAGAAGTGCGTGCCCTCGGTGCAGCGCGGCGAGATGAGCCCGTTGCGGATGACGCACGGCGGCCCGATGTGGCGGCCGATGCGCGGGTGCGCGGCCCGCACCTGCTCGAGCTCGTCCATCGAGGCGAGGTAGATCTCTTCCTGCGCGTTGAAGCAGGTGCGCAGCGTCCACTTGTGCAGCAGCGCCAGGAGCGACCCCGACTCGACGAAGCGCAGCGTCTTGGCGTTGGGCAGGATGTAGAGCGCGAACTCGAGCGGCACGCCGAGCGCCAGCAGCCGGTTCTTCGCCGTCCACGCTTCCGCCATCGATTCGTCGATACACCGCGTTGGCGCGCGGGTTGGCGGCGATCAGCCGCGGCGTGATGTAGTCGGGCCGCGCCGTGTCGGCAAACGTCAGCAGCGGCCGCGACGCCGGCACCATGCGATGGCGCTGATCCTGCGAGTCGGCGGTGTGGCTGAGGCGCTTCTCGAACACGTAGGTGGCGTGGTGCAGCGCCCGCATCAGCGGCGAGTGATACGACACGTTCAGGATGTCGAGCCGGTAGCGGTTGCGCGCCGGGTTCATCACCCGGTCGAGCGCCTCGTCGTCGCTCATCTCGCCGGCGGTGAGGCCGAACACCGAGCGCACCGACTCGGCGACGATCTCCTCGGCGTCGGGCGACGCGTCACGCAGCCGCGACCAGCGGCCGTTCAGCCGCGCGTCGAATTCGGCGGCGTAGCAGTCGCCGCCGCTGCGCGGCCTGGGAAACGTGCGCTTCGGTGACGTCGTCCGGCTCGATGACGCCGGCGCCGACCTTCTCGAAGAAGAGCGGATCCCACTCCTTGACCAGCCGCACCATCTCCGAGATGACGACGCGCGTCTCGTACGGGGCGTCGCCGGTGTGCATCATGCGCTGCAGGCGGTGCAGCACGATGCCCGACACGGTGTGGACCATCGAGGTGAACGCGCCGATCGGGATGACGTAGCGCGCGGTCTCGATCGCCCGCTTCTCGGCGTCCTTCTCGATCTGCTTCAGCCGCTCGGGGTTGGTCGTCGGACGGACGTAGCGCAGCTCCTTGAGGATGCCGAAGGCGTCGTCCTTGAGCAGCGCCGAGAGCTCCGCGTAGCGGTCCCACGCGCAGCGACCGCCTGCTCGTAGACGTCGCGCGCCTCGCCGGCGATCGGCGGCACGAACGCGCGCGGCTCGCGCAGCTTCACGTAGCGCTGGCTCGACTGCTCGGAGTTGTAGAACGGGGTACGAGTGCAGGAACGCCCGAGACGAACTGCCGCGAGATGTTCTCGAGCCCGAACTCGAAGTGCGCGTGCTGGTAGACGGTGTGGTGCCCGGCGTCGAACGTGAGCGCGCCAATCAGGTCGCGCTGGCCCGGGGTCACTTCGCTCGTGGCGATGACGCGCGGCGAGTAGCACGTGCGGGCGGCGGCGATGGCGCCGTCGAACGGCGCCGTCGGCGCAGTGCTGCAGCGTGACGACCGGCGCGCCGCTGTCGATGGTCGCGATACCGGCCATCATTCCCGGTCCTTGTCGCCGTCCTCGCCCTTGGTGTGGTAGCGCGAGTACTCGTCGAGATACGTGAGCGACTGCATCGACGTCATCCGGTCGAAGAACAGGACGCCGTCGAGGTGATCGGTTTCATGCTGGGCGACGCGCGCCGGAAGCCCTTGAGCTCCAGCTCGACCTTCTTGCCGGTCCGGTCGAGCGCGCGCAGGACGATGTCGGTGTAGCGCGGCACCCGGCCGCGGATATCGGGAATGCTGAGACAGCCTTCCCAGCCTTCCGCCTTTGGTGTCCGAAACCGGCACGATCTCGGGGTTGACCACGACGATCTCGTTGCTGTCGCCGTCCGGGTCGTCGTCGAGGAGCGCGACGAACAGCCGCAGGTCCTCGTGAATCTGCGGCGCCGCCAGCCCCACGCCGCTGTACTCGTGCATGGTGTCGATCATGTCGTTGATGAGCGTCTGCATCATCGGATCGCGGAGATCCGCGAGGCTGATCGGCCGGGCGCGCTGGCGCAGCACGGGATGCCCCATCCGCGCGACTTTCAGAATCGACATGAGGGAAGATTATAGGCCGCGCGGCCATGCATCCCCACGACGAACGTCCCTACAGCTTCTGCCCGATGTGCGGCGGCGACCTCGAGCCGCGCTCGCTGAAACAGAGCGAGCCGGAGCGGCTGCGTGTGCGTGCGCTGTGGTTTCGTCTTCTACCTGGACCCGAAGGTGGCAGTCGGGCACGATCATCCGCGACGAGCAGCAGCGGATCGTGCTGGTGCGGCGGGCGATCGAGCCCGGCTACGGCAAGTGGGTCTACCCCGGCGGCTACGTGGACCGCGGCGAGCTGGTCGTGGACGCGGCCGTGCGCGAGGCACGCGAGGAGGCGGGCCTGGACGTCAGGCTCGACCACCTGATCAACGTGTATTCATACCCCGGCCGCTCCCCGGTGATCATCGTCTACGCGGCGTCGATTCTCGGCGGCTCGCTCTGCACCGACGACGAGGTGCCTCGAGGCCCGGTTCTTCGAGGCCGCACGAGATCCCGTGGGGTGAGCTCGCGCGTTCCCCAGCACCAACGACGCGCTGCGCGAGTACCTGGCGCGTCGCGGGTCGAGGGCGCAGAACTCGAGCGCTGATGGCAACGTTCGTCGTGGCGCACGGCGCGTGGTCGGCGGGCTGGGCATGGAAGAAGATGCGGCCCCGGCTGCGCGAGCGGGGACACGAGCTCTGGACGCCCACCTACACGGGGCTCGGCGAGCGGGCACATCTCGCCAGTCCCGACGTCAATCTCGACACCCACATTCAGGACGTGTGCGCGGCTGCTCGTGATGGAAGACCTGCGCGACGTCATCCTGATCGGCCACAGCTACGGCGGGATGGTGGCCACCGGCGTTGCCGACCGCGAAGCGACCGCGATCGCGCGGCTCGTCTACCTGGACGCGTTCGTGCCGCGCGACGGCGAGTCGGCTCTTGGATCTGCACCCGCCGGAAATGCGGGAACGTATCGGTCAGGCGGTGCGCGACGGCGACGGCTGGCGCCTGCCGCCGAATCCCCTGCCGCCAGACACTCCGGACGAGGACCTGGCATGGATGACGCCGCGCCGGATGCCGCAGCCGGCGAGACCGGCGAGCAGCCGATTCGCCTGACGGGCGCCGTGAGAGCGCCTGCCGCGCACCTACATCTACTGCACTGCGGCCGCGCCCAGGCGACGTGTTCCGGCAGTTCGCGGAGCGCGCGCGAGCCGAACCCGGCTGGCAGTATCTGGAGATCGACGCGAGCCACAACCCGCACATCACCGCGCCCGACGCTCGCCACGTTGCTGCACGACATCGCCGGGCGAGTGCCTGCAGGGCAGGTCCAGGGCCACAGCCACGACTTCGTGTGACGGCGCACGTGGCAGGGTCGTCCGGGAAGCCGGCCCTCCCGTCACAAGGCACAATCTGCGCGCGACCCCTGCGCGCGAGGACGGAGCTGGCGAAGCGACGAGCCCGTCCGGGCGGCAGGAGAAACGGTGGCCGCAACGGGTCTGAGGGGGCCGACGCACCGACGAGGCGGGATAGGCGCCTGACGGACACGACTAGGCGACGGTGACCATCTTCGACAGGTAGACGTCCTGGATGGCGTTGAGCAGCGCCGCGCCTTCCTTCATCGGCCGCTGGAACGCCTTGCGGCCCGAGATCAGGCCCATGCCGCCGGCGCGCTTGTTGATGACCGCCGTCTTCACCGCTTCCTTCAGGTCGCTCTCGCCCGACGACGCGCCGCCGGAGTTGATGAGCCCCATGCGCCCCATGTAGCAGTTGGCGAGCTGGTAGCGCGTGAGGTCGATCGGGTTGTCGCTCGTGAGCTGCGAGTAGACCAGCTTGTGCGTCTTGCCGAAGTTGACCGCGTTGTAGCCGCCGTTGTTCTCCGGCAGCTTCTGCTTGATGATGTCGGCCTCGATCGTCACGCCGAGGTGATTGGCCTGGCCGGTGAGGTCGGCCGACGACGTGGTAGTCCACGTCCTTGGTCTTGAACGCCGGGTTCCGCGTGTAGCACCAGAGCACGGTGAACAGCCCCAGCTCGTGCGCCTGCTGGAACAGCTCCGACACCTCGACGATCTGCCGCTTCGACTCCTCCGACCCGAAGTAGATCGTGGCGCCGACGCCGATCGCGCCCATGTCGGACGCCTGCTTCACGCTGGCGAAGCGGATCTGATCGTAGGTGTTCGGGTAGGACGAGGAACTCGTTGTGATTGAGCTTCACCAGGAACGGAATCTTGTGCGCGTACTTCCGCGACACCGAGCCCGAGCACGCCGAGCGTCGAGGCCACGGCGTTGCAGCCGCCCTCGATCGCGAGCTTCACGATGTTCTCGGAGTCGAAGTAGGCCGGGTTCGGCGCGAACGACGCGCCCGCCGAGTGCTCGATGCCCTGGTCGACCGGCAGGATCGACACGTAGCCGGTGCCGCCCAGGCGGCCGGTGTCGAAGAGCGACTGCAGGCTGCGCAGCACGCGCGGCGAGCGGTCCGGACACCGAGAAGATGCGATCGACGAAGTCGGGACCGGGCAGGTGCAGGTCGCCCTTGCCGATCGTCTTGCACTGATGCGCGAGCAGCGCCTTCTCGTCGCCCAGAATCGCCGTCGATCTTCTCCAGGCCCTGTCCGCCGCCGTTGCCGGCAAGTCCGCTTGATGCAGTCACGACATCACCTCTCGACCGTGCTCTGCGTTCAATCGCGATCCTACCACCGGCGCAAGCGGCGGGAAAGTCGAAGTCCTCGACCTCCGCGTTGCGCACCGCGCGTTTCGACAAGTTCGTCGATCGCCAGCTGGCGCTCGCCCGCTTCCACGTCGTCGAGCCGCGCCCGCGTGGCCGGGTTGCGCGGCGTGAACAGCGTGCAGCAGTCCTGATCCGGGAATGATCGAGATCGGATAGCTGCCCGAGCGTCTGCGGCCTGCGCCATGATCTCGTCCTTGTCCATGCCGATGAGCGGACGGAAGAGCGGCAGCGTCGCCACCTTGCCCACCACGGCCAGGTTCTCGAGCGTCTGCGACGCCACCTGCCCGACGACGTCGCCGGTGACGAGCGCCTGCGCGCGCCGCTGCTGCGCGATCCGCTCGGCGATGCGCAGCATCAGGCGGCGGTAGACCACCACGCGCATCGGTGCCGGCACCGACAGCAGCACCTGCTGCTGGATTTCGCCGAACGGCACCAGATAGAGGCGCGACCGGTGCTGCCAGCGCGTCAGCAGCGTCAGCGAGCGAGCGCGCCTTCTCGATCGACGCGCGCGACGAGGATCGGATAGCTGTGGAAGTGGACGAAGGTGACGGTGCAGCCGCGCTTCATCATCCGGTACGCCGCCACCGGCGAGTCGATGCCGCCCGAGAGCAGGCACACCACGCGCCCCGCGGTGCCGATCGGCAGCCCGCCGGGCCCGGCTGCTTGTCGAAGAAGTAGAACGCCTCGTTCGACAGCAGCTCGAGACGGATCGTCGATCTCCGGCTCGCTCGAGATCGACGCGCCATCCCTTGGCCGCCTTGATGCGGCCGCCGACCTCGCGCTCGATCTGCGGCGACGACAGCGGGTAGCGCTTGTCGGCGCGGCGTGCCGACACGCGGAAGCCTCGCACGTGCGGTCGCCCAGGTCGCTGCAGCACCGCGCGCGGCAATGCCGTCGAGATCGATCGGCACGCGGCCGCGCCAGCGAGAAGTTGGCGATGCCGAAGGTGTGGCGGATGCGGTCGGCGACATCGTCGGCGGTGCGACCGCTGGCCTCAGGCACGACCTCGATGCGGCCCATGAGCGCGCGCACGCTCGTGCCCGGCGAGGTCGGCAGACGGCGCGCGCTGCAGGCTGCGCAACCAGCTGCGCCAGGAACCAGGGCCGGTTCTTCCCCTTGAGCGCGATCTCCTGGTAGTGGACGACGAACGACTGGCCTGCGTCACAGTTCGAGTGCAGCGCGCGGCCTCGCCGGCGGCCGCATGGGCCGCTCGTCACCGCGCCCTCGATGGTAGCCGGGAGGTCGTTGCCGATCCAGTCGCCGGCCAGGAAGCAGCCCGGAATGGCGGTCGCACGCCGGGGCGCGCTGGCGCGCCGGGCGCCACGGAGAACGTCGCCTTGCGCTCGCGCACCACGACAGCGCGGCGAACCACGGCGTCACGGCGCGCGTCGGGGCAGGCCGATCGCAGCTCTTCGAGCGCCAGCGCCGCGAGCTCGTCGTTGCTCTGTGCCGACCACCGCCTGCGGCGCCGCTCGACACCAGCGACAGGTGCGAGGCGCGCCGTCGCCGAACAGCCGCGCGCTTGTCGAACACCCATTGCATGGTCCGTCCCGGCAGGCCGATGAACGCCGCGCGTCACGGCGCGATCGAGCCACAGGTTGACGGTGACGATCGGGCGACGGCGCCGCGCGTGGCATCGGCGGCGTCGAGAACACCGGCGGCGCAGCGGCGGCGGCTCGGGCCAGAACGTCGACCGAGCCGTACCAGGGCACCGCGCAGATCACGGCGCGCGGCCAGATCTCGTGGTCGCCGGACCGCACCGACAGCGACGCCGCCGGCCACGCGCCGATCACCGCCGCCCGGCCGGTGCGCACGGCGCCGCCGCGGCCTCGATGAACAGCCGCGCGCGGGCACCGGCATAGAGGTCGGCTGCAGCGGCGCCACCGCCAGGCCCGAGCCGCGACGCGGCGCGGCTCTCGAGGATCCGGTCGATGACCACGGCAAACGACGACGCGGCCGCGGCGTCGATCGACTGGTTGAGCGCCGCGACGGCCAGCGGCTCCACAACGAGCGTGATCAGCCGCGGCGTCTGCCCGAGCGCCTGCAGCCACTGGCGCACGGTCTCGCCCGGGTCGGGCGCGCCGGCGCAGCGCCCATGCCGAAGCGCCGCCAGCCGGTCGCTCCAGCGCGAGCGCCGGCCACCGCAGCAGTCCGGCCGAGCAGGTGCAACGGCGACGGCAGCTTCGGGCACGCGAAGCGCGATCCGCGCCCGTCGCGGTTCCACGATGTCGAGCTCCAGTCTGGTCTGCAGGCGCACGCCGTCCATCGGCAGCCGATGCGGCGGAGGAACTCGAAGGTCTCGTGATACAGCGCCGGCCACGACGTGCTGCCCGTTGTCCACCGCCTCGCCGGTGGCCGGATCGGTGAACGACGACGCTCGCCCGCCCAGCGCCGGCCGCGCCTCGAGCACCAGCACGCGCGCGCCGCGCGCGGCCAGAGCGGCGTGGCGGCGCTCAGCCCGGCGAACCCGCCGCCGACCACGACCACATCGGGCTCGAGGGTCATGACTCGCTGCCGGGTCTAACGACTCGCAGCGACCATGCGGCACGTCAGCGCTTGGAGCGGGACGTCAGGCTCGAGAAGCGCACGCGACCAGATGTCGAGCGCGATGAGCGCGCGGCGCGGCCGCCCGACGCGGTGCCGCGCGCTGAACACGTCGTAGCGTGCACGCTCGATCTTGCGGAGGATCGCAAAGTAGATCTCGCCCATGATCTCGGCGGCCACCAGGTTCCGGCGATCGACGCGGGGCAGCCGTTCCGAGGCCAGCCGATAGTAATAGCGCGCCGCCGGCACTGGTAGCGCATCAGCGAGCGGACGTTGGGCGTCACCACGCCGGCGCCGCAGATCGTGCTCGGTGACGTGGAACCAGGCCAGATCGTCCATCGGCAGGTAGATGCGGCCACGCTTCAGGTCGGCGGCGACGTCGCGGATGATGTTGGTGAGCTGCAGCGCGATCCCCAGGTTCATCGCGTAGTCGCGGGCACCGGCGTCGCGGTAGCCGAAGATCTCAGGCAGATGAGCCCGACGCTCGACGCCACCTTGTGGCAGTAGGTCGAGAGCGCCTCGAAGTCGGATACTTCGCAAACGACAGGTCCATCTCGACGCCGTCGATGAGCGTCTTGAACTCCCGCTTCGGCAGGTTGAACTCCGGACACCCACGGCTGCAGCGCCTTGCCCTGCGGCGTCAGCGGGATGCCGCCGTAGATGCGTTCCAGCTCCTCGCGCCACGGCCAGCGATTCGACGGCGCCGGGCGCGCGCCTCGAGCCGCCGCCCTTCCAGCTCGTTCCTCGCGGACGATCTCGTCCGACCGCGTCGTCGACGGCGCGGCAGAAGTCCCACACCGCCAGGATCGCCTGGCGCTTCCGCGGCGGCAGCACCAGGAACGAGTAGTAGAAGCTGCGTGTCGCGGCTGGCCATCGTCAGGCGGAGACTCCGCACCAGGTCAGCGAGCTTCCAGCGCCAGCCACGGGCGCGTCGGCCGGCGCCAAGCGAGGGCCGGCGCGCCACCACGTCGAAATCCACTCGTTCGATGCGCGACAGCACGCGCATGCCGCCGAGCCAGGTCGCGCGCAGCTCGTGCTTCAGGCGTCCGGCCACCGCGCCGCACAGCGGGCGCCCGGTGAGAACAGCGCGCGCGTGCGCGCCACCGCGGCAGGCCATCGCCGCGCGCCACGCCTGCGTGATCCGCCCGGCGGCCAGATCGCCTTCCTCGGCGCCGTGGCTGCGCATCTCCTCGGCGGGCAGGTAGATGCGCCCGCGATCGAAGTCGCACCTTCGAGGTCCTGCCAGAAGTTGGTGAGCTGAAGCGCCGAGCAGATCGCGTCGGACCAGGCATCCAGACGCGGCTCGTCGATAGCCGGCGATCCGCAGCACGAGCCGGCCGACCGGGTTGGCAGACCGGCGGCTGTAGTCGAGCACGTCGTCCCACGCGGCGTAGCGCGTGACGGTGACGTCCTGGCGCGAACGCGCTCAGCAGATCTTCGAAGAGCGTCACCGGCAGCCGCTTGCGGCGGATGGTGTGCGCCGAGCGCGAGGAAGATCTCCACCGTGTTCGACCGGCTCGCCGTCGCGGGGCGGCGGCCTGGCGCCGGCGCGGTCAGCGACGCTGTCCAGCCGCGCCTTCCAGCCGTCGAGCAGGCGCGTGGCGCTCGGCGCACGGCGCGCGCCCTTCGTCGGCGAAGTCGTCGGCCGCGCGGGCAAAGCGCATACAGCGCCGCAACGTGGCGTCGCATTGACGGCGGGACGCAGCGCGACGCCACCGGGAAAGTTCTCGTAGTGCGATCGGGCGGCGTGCTCGCAGGACGCGTAGGCCGCGTCGAGCTCGGTCACCATTCGGCTTCCGGCGACGCCCTGCGCGATGGCTCGCCGCACGCGCCATCACGAACAGCAGATCGGACAGCCGGTTCAAATAGACGACGACGATCGGCTCCACCGGCGCCTCGCCCAGGCCGACCACGCGCGCTCGGCGCGCCGGCAGACGGTGCGCGCCAGGTGCAGCCACGCGCCGCACGGCGCTGCCGCCCGGCAGGATGAACTGCCGCAAGCGGCGGCAGGTCCGGCCTCGAGCGCGATCGATCCACTGCTCGAGGCGCTCGACGTCGCGCCGGCTGGACGACGCGCCTTCGTCCACGCGGCCGGCGATCGCGGGCCGACGGGATCGGCGAGCCGGGCGCCCGACGGCGAACAGCTCGGCGCTGAATGCGTCTCGAGCAGCGACGATCGTCAGATCGCCGGCGGCTCCGCGCGCGCGCGACGCCAAGGCAGGCGTTCAGCTCGTCCACGTCGCCGTAGGCGTCGACGCGCGGATCGGCCTTCGAGCACGCGCGATCTGTCGAACAGCGACGTCTCGCCCGCATCGCCCGTCTTCGTGTAGATCTTCACGCGTGAAATTATATGGGCGCCCGATGCCAGCCCCCTCTCCGTCCGCCCCAGCCGGCCACGCGCCAGCGCTTCCGGCGCAAGCTGCTCGCGCTGGTACGGCGCCAACGGACGATCGCTGCCGTGGCGGCACACCGACGATCCGTACCACATCCTCGTGTCCGAGATGATGCTGCAGCAGACGCAGGTCGATCGCGTGCTGCCGAAGTATCACGAGTGGCTCGACGAAGTATCCGTCGCTCGAGGCGCTGGCCGCGCGCCGACGAGGCGGACGTGACGCCACGTGGCGTCCGCTCGGCTACAACATCCGGCCGCAGCGGCTGCATGCGATCGCGCGCGAGGCGGTCGCGCGCTACGGCGGCGAGCTGCCGTCGGACGACGACGACGCTGCTGTCGTTCAAGGGCATCGGCGCATACACCGCCGGCGCGATTCGCAGCTTCGCGTTCCGGCGAGCGCGCCGCGATCCTCGACACCAACGTCGCGCGCGTGCTGTTCCGCGTCTTCGTCGGCAAGGGCGATCCCAAGGCGCACGCCATGCAGCAGCACCTGTGGGACGTGTCCGAAGCGCTGGTGCCGCCGCAAGCACGTGTTCGACTTCAACCAGGCGCTGATGGACTTCGGCGCCACGGTCTGCGCGCCGCGCACGCCGCACTGCGACGGCTGCCTGATGAAAGGCTTCTGCCGCACGTCGCCGCACCGAGCGCGCGCAGCGGAAGCCGGGCCGCGAGTGACCACGCACCTGAACGTCGTCGCCGCGGCGATCGAGCGCGACGGCTGCTGCTTCGTGACGCGCCGGCAGAGCTGGCGTGCACCTGGCGCGGCCTGTGGGAATTTCCCGGCGGCAAGGTGGCGACCGGCGAGACGCCACGAGCAAGCGTCTGCGCCGCGAGATGCTGGAAGAGCTGGACACCGACGTCGCGGTGCGCGCGATGAGTGTCTACGTGCCGCGCACGCCTATCCGACGATCGCCACGTGACGCTGCACTTCTATCGCGATGCGAGCTCGCCGGCGACGCCGCGACCGCTGCTCGGGCAGGAGATGCGCTGGGTGCCGCGGGCGGAGCTGCCGCACGCTGGAGCTTCCCGCCCGCCGACGAAGAGCTGATCGCGCTGCTGACGCAGACGGGTCGCGATCGCCTAGAGCCGGCTGAACCGCTCGACGGTCTGCCAGCCACGCGGCGCGCGCCGCCGTGCTCGACCGACACGACGGCTGCCGTCGGCCGCCAGGTCGCGGTGCACGTAGGCGAGCGCGATCGGGCCCGCGAGCGCGGCGAGACCGCCGCGCTCGTCACGACGCCCGACTCTCGCGGTCGCCGTCCGCGAACTTCGCGCGCGGCTCCGGCGCCGTCGCCGTCGAGCTTCAGCGTCACCAGCCGCGCGCGCCACGCGGCCGTGCCCGCGGTGCAGCACGCGGATGATCACTTCCTGGCCGACGTAGCAGCCCTTGCGTCGTGGAGATCGCGCGCGACTCGATGCCGGCCTCGAGCGGGATGGTGTCCGCCGGTCATGTCGACGCCGAAGAGCGGGTAGCCGGCTTCGATGCGTGCGGCCGCGATCGCCTCCGGGCCACCTGGCGGGCGCCCGGCCGCTTCGAGCGCCGCCACGAGCGCGCTGCGCTTGGCCGGCGCTGAGGTAGGCGCAGAAGCCCGGGACCGCCGAGCTGATCGATCGCTGCCAGCACCAGCGACTCGCCGGCAAACGCCGACGTGCTCGTGGTGATACTAGCGCCCACGCGCCAGGCCCCGCGACGCCGTCGAGCGACCGCTCGAGCGCCGCGGCGGCCTCGGGCCCGTGCACCCACACGCTCGTCGAGCGCGCCGGCGAGCGAGCCGAGCTTCACGTCTTCGGAGAACAGGAACTGCTCGAGCCGCGCCAGCGTCGCCTCGGCCTGCGCGGCGGGCACGTCGAGCAGCATCATGCCCGTCCGACTCGAGCACGTGCATGTCGGTGAGCATGCGCCCCTGCGGCGTGAGCCACGCCGCGTAGCAGCCCGTCGCCCGGCTTCAGCGCCTGGATGTCGTTGGTCAGCAGCCCCTGCAGGAAGGACGCGCGGTCGTTGCCCGCCACCGCCAGCTGAATGCGTGGCGCGCAACCTCCCCGATGGCGCGCGTTTCCGATGATTTGCTGGTAATCCTCGAGGCTTTCCAGTGTTTTGCCGCACTGCCCTCCAGGCTGCCTGAGCCCTGCCCGAGCCCTTGCCAGCCTGAGCCCGTCTGATACGATCGGCTCGATGTTCTTACGCAATTGTACTTCGGGCGTTTCTGCTGGTGCTGGTGGCCGCGGCTGCCCAGGCACAGGAGACGGCCGCGCCGCCGGTCACGGGGCTACACCATCTTCCTCAAGGGGCACGCCGATCGGCCGGGAGGACGTGACCGTCCGCGCCGACGCCGTCGCGGAGTCTCCATCGTGCAGTCAGGGCCGCATGTCGGTGCCGTCGAGCGTACGACGCGGCGCGCCGAGGTGAAGTACAGCCCTGACTGGACGCCGCAGGCTCGTTCGCGCTCGACGCCACCGTGAACGGCGGCGACGTGACCGCCACGTCGCACCTTCGCCGGCAACGTGGCGCGCACCAACGGGCACCCAGACCGGGCGCGCCCTATTCGCGCGAGCACGCGATCTCGCCGCAGACGGTCGTGCTGCTGCCGAGCTTCGTTCTTCGGCGCCTTCGAGGCGCGTGAGCCCGCCGGCTGCGTCAACGCGCCGGCTGGCACCGAGCTCGCGCGCGTACGTCGGTGCCGCAGGCCGATCACGATCGGTGCAAGCTCCGTCTCCAGCGTGTCCGAGCGGATCCAGGTCGGCAACGGACTTCTTCGACGTCGTCCACTTCGAGGCGCTGTGGCAGATTCCGGGCCAGCCGACCTCGGCCTCAGCATCACCGCGATGAAGGACGGCGGCCTGGTCCGGTTCAGCGTGCCGTCGCAGGGGCTCGACGTCGTGCGCGCCGACGTGGCGGCGTCCACGTCGCGCACGCAGGTGTTCTCGAACCCCGGCGACGAGGCGGTGACGATTCCCGCCGTCGGGCTTCAACATCGGCGCCACGATCACCCGGCCGGCCAGCGCCGCGGCCGGCGCGCGCCTCCCGGCGGTGATCCTCGCTCGCCGGCGCCGGCATCAACGATCGCGACGGCGCCGTCGCACGGCGTGCCGACGCTCGGCCAGCTGGCCGGCGCCATCGCCAGAGGCCGGCTATCTGGCGGTGCGCTACGACAAGCGCGGCTTCGGGCAGAGCGGCGGCCGCGCCGAGTCGTCCACGCTCGACCGATCAGGCCGAGGACGTGCGCGCGGTCGGTGCGCTGGCTGAACGAGCGCAAGGACGTGGACCCGAAGCGCATCGCCGTCGTCGGCCACAGCGAGGGCGCGTGGGTGGCGCATGCTCGCGGCGGCCACGGGAGCGCAAGCTTGCGGCGGTCGTGTCGCTGGCCGGCGCGGGCACCACGGGCGCCGAGCTGATCCTCGAGCAGCAGCAGCAGGCGCTCGAGCAGTCGACGCTGTCGCCGCAGGACCGCGCGTCGCGCGTGGCGCTGCAGAAGCAGATTCACGCCGCGGTGCTGTCGGGCAAGGGCTGGGAGGGCGTGCCGCCGAACGCTGCGCAAGCGAGGCCGACACGCCGTGGATGCAGAGCGTGCTGCCGTTCGACCCGGCGAAGACGCTCGAGGACGTGCGCCAGCCGATGCTCTTCGTGCACGGCGCGCTCGATCACGAGGTGGTAGCCCGTCCAACGCCGAACGGCTGGCCGAGATGGCCCGCAAGGACGAGCAAGAGCAAGTCGGTGGAGCTCGTGGTGGTGCGCGGCGTGAACCACCTGCTGACGCCGGCCGTCACCGGCGAGGTGAGCGAATACGCCAGCCTCGACGACCGCACCGTCAGCAAGGACGTGACCGAGGCGGTCAACGGCTGGCTGGCCAAAACGTTCGCGGCCATCCGCTGACGCCAGCAGCTGGCACGACATGAGCGACGCCAGAGTCCGCGTTCCCGACCTGCGCGAGAAGAAGCGGCGCGGCGAGAAGATCGCCGATGCTCACCGCCTACGACGCCACGATGGCGCGGCTGCTCGACCGGCGCCGGCGTGGACGTGCTGCTCGTCGGCGACTCGCGTCGGCGTGGTGGTGCTGGGCTACGAGCACACGCTGCCGGTGACGCTCGACGACATGCTGCACCACACGCGGCGCGGTCGCGCGCGGCACGCGAGCGCGCGCTGGTCGTCGCCGACATGCCGTTCATGACCTATCAGGTCAGCGTCGAGGAGGCGGTGCGCAACGCCGGCCGGCTGCTGCAGGCGGGCGCCGCGGCGGTGAAGGTCGAGGGCGGCCTGCCGATCGCCGGCGCGGTGCGGCGCATGGTCGAGGTCGGCATTCCGGTGATGGGCCACCTCGGGCCTGCAGCCGCAGTCGGTCCACCAGCTGGGCGGCTACCGCCGGCAGGCGGTGCAACGCCGAGGACATCGAGGCGCTGGTCGAGGACGCGCACGCGCTCGAAGCGCGCCGGGCGCGTTCGCGATCGTGCTCGAGGCGGTCCGGCCACGACGCGGCGCGCGCAGGTGACGGCGGCGCGTGACGGTGCCGACCATCGGCATCGGCGCCGGGCCCGACTGCGACGGCCAGGTGCTCGTGAGCCACGACATGCTCGGGCCTGTTCGACGGGCACATTCCGTCGTTCGTCAAGCAGTGCGCGCACCTGGCTCGGACGACGATCGCGCGCGCCGCGCGCGACTACGCCGACGACGTGCGCGCCGGCCGCTTCCCGGAAGTGGCCGCATCCGCCCGAAGCGCGCCCGTCGCTGACGCGACGCCGCTGGGACGAGCTCGATGCCGCTGCTCGTGGTCCGAGACCGTACCGGGATCCGCGCGTCGCTGGCGGCGCGGCGCGGGCTCGGCGCCATCGGCCTGGTGCCGACGATGGGCGCGCTGCACGCCGGGCACGCGCGGCTCGATCGAAGCAGCGCACGCGCCGACTGCCTGACCGTCGTGGTCAGCATCTTCGTCAACCCGCTGCAGTTCGATCGCGCCGACGACCTGGCGCGCTATCCGCGCCCGTTCGACGCCGACCTCGCGCTGTGCGAGCGGCTGGGCGTGGACGTGGTGTTCGCGCCGGCGCCCGACGGCGATCTATCCGGAGCCGCCGGACTGCACGGTGCACGTCGGCCGCACCGCCGAGCATCTGTGCGGCGCGTTCCGGCCCGGGCACTTCGACGGCGTCGCCACCGTGGTGCTGAAGCTGCTCAACATCGTCCAGCCCGACGTGGCCTACTTCGGCGAGAAGGACGCCCAGCAGCTCGCCGATCATCCGGCGGATGGTGAGCCGACCTGAACGTGCCGGTCAGCGATTCACCGGGGTGCCGACCGTGCCGGGAGCCCGACGGGCTGGCCTTGAGCTCGCGCAATCAGCACCTGAACGACGCAGGAGCGCGCGCTGGCGCCGGCGCTCTTTCGGGCGCTGAACGCGGTGCGCGACGCGGTGGCGGCGCGGCACGCACCGATCCGGCGGCGGCCGCGAAGCGCGCGCGCCGGCACCATCCGGACCGACGCCGCGCTCCGGCCTCGAGTACCTGGAACTCGTCGATCCGCGGACGTTCCAGCCGGTGGAACGCGATCGCCGGCCCGTCGTCGCCGCCGGCGCCCTGTGGGTCGGGCTCGACGCGGCTCATCGACAACGTTCTCGTGCACGCCGCCATAGAATGGCTCGGGGCTTAGGACTCGAGGCTTAGGCTGCCATGACCTGCTCGCGTGCTTGCCTGGTTACCGGCCGCCCTGACGATCGCCGCCGACGGCGGTGTGCGCTGTCGCAGTCGCAGACCGGCGGCTCGCGCTGCCGCGCTCGTGAACCGCGGCATCACGCACGTGCCGGGCATCCGCGTCGGCCACTTCACGCTGACCGAGCGGCCGACCGGCTGCACCGTGGTGCTCGTGGACGGCGACGGCGCCGTGGGCGGCGTGTCGCAGCGCGGCGGCGCGCCGGGCACGCGCGAAACCGATCTGCTCGATCCGCTGAACATGGTCGACCGCGTCAACGCGGTCGTGCTGTCGGGCGGCAGCGCCTACGGCCTCGACGCCGCGCAGGGCGTCGTGCAGGTATCTCGAAGAGCGACGCATCGGCTGGAACGTGGGGCCGCCGGCGTGGTGCCGATCGTGCCGGCCGCCATCCTGTTCGACCTCGGCTTCGGCGGCGACCCGAAGATCCGGCCGACCGGCGGACTGCGGCTACAAGGCCGCGACCGCGGCGTCGAACGGCGCCGTGCGCGGAAGGCAACGTCGGCGCGGGCGCCGGGCGCCACCGTCGGCAAGCTGGCGGCGCCGGCGCGCGCGATGAAGGGCGGACTCGGCTCGGCCAGCATCGCGCTGCCGAACGGCCTCATCGTCGGGGCCATCGCCGCCGTGAACGCCGCCGGCGACGTCGTCGATCCCGCCACCGGCAAGGTCGTGGCCGGCGTGCGCACCGAAGACGGCAAGGCGCTCGCGGACGCGCGCATGCTGATTCGCTCCGGCGCCATCGGACCGGCTCGGCGGCCGCCGCGCGCCGGCGGCAACACCACGATTGCCGTCGTCGCCACCAACGCGACGCCTGTCGAAGGCCGAGATGAGCCGCATCGGCGCTGATGGCCGACGACGCGCTCGCGCGCGCCATCAACCCGTCGCACACGACCGGCGACGGCGACACCGTGTTCGCGCTCGCCACCAGCCGCTGGACCGGCGAGACCAGACGCCACGATCATCGGCGCGCTGGCCGCGGACGCGCTGGCCGAAGCCATCGTGCGCGCCGTGTCCACCGCCGAACCGCTCGGCGGCCTGCCGTCGCGCCCGCGTCGCTCGGCACCGCGCCGGCGCGCGTCAGATAGCACGCGCTCTGAGTCCGCACATCTCGCGCTGCATCGCGATCTACTCGGTCGCGGTCGTCGGCTTCGGTCTGTGGACGTCGCGGCTGCGTGCGCGGCAGCAGCGACTTCTTCGTCGCCGGCCGCAGCCTCGGCCCCGGCCTGATCTTCGTCGTCGATGCTCGCCGCCAACATCGGCGCCGGCGCCACGGTGAACGCCGCCGGCCTCGGCCTATCGCGACGGCCTGAGCGCGTGGTGGTGGAGCGGCTCGGCGGGCCTGGCGTCGTTCGCGCCTCGCCTTCTGGGTGGGGCCGCGGCTCTGGACGCTGGCCAAGACGCACGGCTTCTACACGACCGGCGACTTCCTCGAGCATCGCTACGGTCCGGCCGTGCGCGGCATCGTCTCGGTGCTGGTCACGCTTCGGCTGCCTGTGGATCCTCGCGGCGCAGCTGATCGCCGGCGCCGCCATCCTCAACGTGCTCACCGGCGCGCCGCGCTGGCTCGGCTCGCTGATCGGCGGCGGCATCATGACGGTGTACTTCGCCGCCGGCGGCCTGCTCGGCACGGCGTGGGTGAACACGCTGCAGCTGATCGTGATGCTCGCGGGTTTGCGCGTGGCGCTGCCGTTCGCGCTCGAGCAACGCCGGCGGCCTGGCGGCGCTTCACGGCGCTCGTCGCTGCCGGCCGGCTTCACCGATCTCACCTACTCGGCGGGCCCTGGATCGGGCTGGACGTTTCTGGCGCTCACCGGGCCGGCGTTCGTCATCTCGCCCGGGCTGATCCAGAAGTCGTGCGGCGCCGCGAGCGCGCGCGCGCTGCAGATCGGCGTCGGCCTCAACGCGGTCGGCCTGCTGCTGTTCGCGTTCGTCCCGGTGCTGCTCGGCATGGCGGGCCGCGTGGCGCTGCCGCCGCAGGCGAGCCCGGACCTGGTGCTGCCGGCGGTGCTGCAGCTGCTGCTTCCGACGTGGCTCGGCGCGCTGGCGCTGGCCGCGGTGTTCTCGACCGAGGTGGATACCAGCGACGCGATTCTCTTCATGATCTCGACGTCGATGTCGAAGGACATCTACAAGCGCCACCTGAAGCCGCAGGCCAGCGACGCCGAACTGCTGCTGCGTGGCGCGCATCGCGGCGGTGGCGGGCGGCGCGCTGGGCGTCGTCCTGTCGATCTACCTGGGCGCGATCGTCCAGGCGATGACGGTCTTCTACTCGCTGCTCGGCGTCAGCCTGTTCGTGCCGGTGCTCGGCGGCTTGTGTCTCGCGCCGGGCCGGGTCGGCCAGAGGCGCTCGGCGCCATCGCCGCCGGCGTGCTGCACGCTGCTCGTGGTACGCTTCTGGGGTTGCCGGCCGCTACGCCTGGCTCGACCCGACGCTGGCCGGGCTCGTAGCCGCCGCCCTGGTGTATTTCGGTATGCTCGTTCGCGGCCAGCCGCAGTCGACGGGTCTTTAGACCCTCACTGGGAGAACTTGACGATCGTATGAAGACCCATCGCATCGCAGTGATCGCCGGCGACGGCATCGGCAAGGAAGTCATCCCCGCTGGCATCGAGGTGCTGAAGATGGCCGCCGAGCAGGACGGCTTCACGCTGCGATTTCACGCCATCTCCTGGGGCTGCGACTACTACCTGCAGACCGGCCGGATGCTGGATCCCGACTGGCGTCGACCAGCTCCTGAAGTTCGACGCGATCTATCTCGGCGCGATCGGCGACCCGCGCGTGCCGGATCGCGATCTCGGCGCGCGAGCTGATCCTGCCGCTGCGCCAGCGGCTCGGCAGATGCGTGAACCTGCGGCCGATGCGCCTGCTGCCGGGCATCAACTCGCCGCTGGCCAACCGCGGCGCCGCCGACATCGACATGATCTGCGTGCGCGAGAACTCCGAGGGCGAGTACTTGCGGCATCGGCGGACGGCTGCACGGCGGCACGCCGCACGAGCTGGCGCGAGCAGACCGGCATCTTCACGCGGCAGCGGCATCGAGCGCATCGCGCGCTACGCGTTCAAGCTGGCGCAGACGCGGCCGCGCAAGATGCTGGCGAGCGCCACCAAGTCGAACGCGCTGCAGCACGCGATGGTGCTGTGGGACGAGGTCGCGGCAGACGTGGCGCAAGGAGTTCCCCGGCGTCGAGCTGCCGGAAGTATCACGTCGACGCGCTGGCGCGCGCGCATGGTGACGCACCCGCAGCACGCTCGACGTGATCGTGGCGTCGAATCTGTTCGGCGACATCCTCACCGACATCGGCTCGGCGATCTCCGGCAGCCTCGGCGTCGCGCCGGGCGGCAACATCAATCCCGAGCGCACCACGCCGTCGATGTTCGAGCCGATCCACGGCTCGGCGCCCGACATCGCGGGCAAGGGGATCGCCAACCCGATCGCGGCGATCTGGGCCGGCGCGATGATGCTCGACCACCTCGGCGAGCGCGATCCGCAGACGCGCATCCTCGCGCGCGATCGAAGGCGTGCTGTCCGGACGAGCGCGTGAAGGCGCCGGCCCGCGGGCAGGCAGAGTTGCGACGACCGCCGAAGCATGACCCGCGCCGATCACCAGCGCTCTGGGCTAGTCGCGGGCCAGCCTGGGGCATAGACGCCGGGCCGCCTACTTACGGCGGCCGTGGGACAGTGTTCAGTAGTCGCGCCGCAGATCCATTCCCTGCATGCAAGCTCGCTCAGCCACACTGGTCTGCCGTAGCGCCAAGCTGAACGGCAGCGTCCTCGATCGTCCTGAACATCGAGGGAGCCGCCGCTCGATGGCCTGGCTGCCAGTCGCGGATGAGCGACCGTCCGGGTTGACGTTGGCGTAGAAGCCGTATTCCTGCGGCGCGGCTGCTGCTGCCACGTATTGAGCGGCTGCTTCTCCGACGAAACGGACCTTCACGATCGACTTGATGCCCTTGAACCCGTAGCTCCAGGGCACCACGAGGCGAAGCGGCGCGCCGTTCTGGTTCGGCAGCACTTCGCCGTAGAGGCCGACGGCCGAGGATCGTCAGCGGGTGCATCGCTTCGTCCATGCGCAGGCCCTCGACGTACGGCCACGTGCAGCGCGCGGCTCTGCTGCCCGGGCATCTGCGTCGGATCGAGCAGCGTCGTGAACTCGACGTAACTCGGCTTTCGACGTCGGCTCGCAGCGCTTGATGCAGCTCGGCGAGCGGAAACCCGACCCACGGAATCACCATCGACCACGCCTCGACGCAGCGGATGCCGGTAGATGCGATCCTCGAGCGTCTGCGCCCTTCAGGACGTCTTCGAGGTTGCATCGTGCCGGGCTTCGCGCACTCGCCTTCGATCGCTGACCGTCCACGGCTCGCGGCTTGAAGCCGTGCGCGTTGACGCGCCGGATCGCCCTTGCTCGGGCCGAACTCGTAGAAGTTGTTGTACGTGGTCAGCGTGTTCTCCACGCGTTTGGGCGAGTCGCTCCCGCTGAGCGGACTCTTCACCGTGCGCACAGCCTGCGTCCGTGAGCGGCGCGGGTCTGCTGCGCGTGCAGCTCGGGGTTCGACGATGGCGCGACGCCCCCGCGGCCGCCAGGGCCGACGCGCGATGAAGGCGCGGCGATTCAGGTAGAAGCGCTTCGACCGGTGATTCCGGAGCTCAGGATTCTCAGCCACGGAATCGCACTCGGCATTCATGCGGACTTTGACCGGCACGCCGCTCTTCATGCGCGCGGGCTGAAGCGCCACTGCTCGAAGTGACGCACGGCGCGCTCGTCCGCCTCGGGCGTGAGCGAACGAAGGATTCTGACGATCCGGGGCGAGCCGTCCTGCTGCAGCACGACGTCGAGCACCACCAGGCCGCGCGCGTCGAGACCGCGGAGAGGGACGGCGAGACGTGCTGACGACGCGCGGGGCGTGACGCCAGGGCCGACGAGCGTGGCCATGTCGTTGGCGATCAGCTCGTTGACGCCCTTCGCTGCGAAGGTTGAACTCGATGTCAACCTCGGCGTCCAGCGGCCGGCGTTCCGTTGCGCCGTCCCGACGGAAGTGCCACTGGCGCGCCAGAGCCACGGAGCGCGTTCTGATCCAGCCTGAACCAGCGCCGTTTCAGCGACCCGCGCGCCGGCCACCGTGCCGCCGCGCTCGCCGACGACGGAACGCCGATCGTGACGACCCCTCGACACCGCGGCGCGCGCCTTCGTCGCTGCACAGCGGCGGCGTGGTGCTCAAGCCTCGATGTCCGGGAGAGACCGCCGACCTCTCGCGCCGCGCGCCCCAACGGCGCTGCTGCGCGACCATCCGGTGCCGCCGGCTCGACCCCGGGCGTCGAACGTCTGATCGCGGCCGGAAGCGCACCGTCGCGGACGTCCACGTCTATGGCGTGCCGCCAGGTAGCGACCGCCGCCAGCGGCAGCACGACGGCGACGCTGGTCAGCCGCGGTCAGCGATGCGCGAGCCGGCGGGACACGCGCCCTGGTTCGCGCCTGGCTGCGAGAGCGCCAGGCGATCCGCAGGCGTTTCGAGAGGATGTCGCTTTCGCCTCGGGCCATCGCCACGGCCGGCGCGCGACAGACGACACGTCCGCGTACGGCAGGCGCGCACGGATCTCCACCATGTCCGCGGCGGTACTGGCCTGCCTCGGCGCCCGGCGCCCGCTGTGCGCCTTCGTCGCCGGCCGCCGGTCTCGGTTTCACTTCGTTGACCGAGCGCCCGCGCTCGCCGGTCCAGAACAACGTAGGTGGAACCAGCACACGGCGCACGCGCCGGCTGCGCCAGGAGGTAGTGCACCGGAGCCAGCCGGCCTGCACGGGATGAGCCTGGAGCTCGTGCGCCAGGACGGCGCGAACGCGCTCGGCGGGCCAATCGACGCGCCGACTGCGGCATGCATGCACGCGCGGACGCGGCGCACGCCCCATGTCGCATCGGTCGGTACGATCGGCGCGCCGGCTCACGAACAGTGCGGGCGCGCGCGAAAGGCGAAGCCGCCGCGGCGCAGACGTCCGGCACAGCGCCGTGGCATCGCGCTGGATCGCCCAGCGGGATCCTGCGCGCCGCAGTGACGAGGCGAACCAGGCCGTCTCGCCACGCCGCGGGGCCAGCGAGCAGTCGGCGACGGCGCGCCGGTGCCAGCCAATCCACAGGGCCATCAACGACAATCGAAGCCGCGCGTCCCCACGAAGCGGCCTCGACGCCGGTCGCTCTGGATCGATCACGTCGGCGCGCCTGGGTGCCGAGTGCCCAGGAAGTCCATCACTAAGTGCGAGCAAGCGAGCATCGGCCACGCGAGTCGCCAAGGCGGGCGGCCCACTCCGGCTCCCATCGCGGGAACCAGAGGACCCAGAAGGCGGCAGCGTGCCGGCGGCGGTCGCCAGGGCTGGCTGCCCAGAGCAGAGTGCCGCTCGGCCGCCGACCGCCACCGCAACCGGCGGAACGATCAGCAGTGCGCGAGCGAGCAGGGACGGCGGTCGCGCCAATCACAGCAATACGTAACTGAACGAAGCATACC
>ERZ1370068.405-contig-10366_pt1 | contig 40491 bp, 62 predicted proteins | sample MGYA00561227_ERZ1370068 | MGnify/ENA primary metagenome ERZ1370068 (study PRJEB38410, sample SAMEA6850437) | metagenome | study: Metagenomic assessment of the ecological functions of the soil: analysis of the soil microbiota associated with the... | reverse complement strand
CAGCAGTGGCTCTCGAGCGCCGACGGAATCCCTCTACGGCCTCGGCCAGCAACAGCTCGGCCTCATGGACATCAAGGGTTACGACCTCGATCTCTGGCAATACAACGTCAGCGTCGTCGTCCCGGTGCTGGTGTCGAGCCGCGGATCCGGGCTGTTGTGGGACAACATGTCGCTGACACGATTCGGCGACCTGCGCGCGCCGGAAGCGATGCCGCGGGCCGTGCTGCTCGACGAGGCCGGGAAACCGGGCGGGCTGACCGGGCGCTACTTCGCCGGCGCGCAGTTCGAGAAAGCCGTCGCCACGCGGCTGGACGACACGATCGACATTCGAGTCGCCGGCACGCCCGCGCCCAACACGCGCATCCATCCCGACCTGCCGCCCGAAGGCGACATCAGCATCCGCTGGGACGGCTTCATCGTGCCGGCGGAATCCGGCGATCACACGGTCCACGCGCTTTTCGAACGCCGGGCATCAAGATGTGGATCGACGGCCGCCTGGTGATCGATCACTGGCGCCAGGGGTGGCTGCCGTGGAACGACGTCGCGCGCGTGCCGATGGTGAAGGGCCACCGCTAGCGCGGTGAAGATCGAGTGGACGACAGGACCAGGGTGACACGATGCCAGGTCCGCTGGAAGACGCCCCATCGCCGTCGATCGGCGACTGTCGCTCTGGTCGAGGTCGGCGACGGCATCGACTACTACTTTCTCTACGGCCCTGAGCTCGATCGACGTGGTCGCCGGCTACCGTCGCGCTGACGGGCGAAGCGCCGATGATGCCGCAGCTGGAGCTTCGGCTTCTGGCAGTCGCGCGAGCGCTACAAGACGGCAACAGGAGAGCCTCGACGTGCTCGACGGCTTCCGCTCGCGCGGCATCCCGATCGACGTCGATCGTGCAGGACTGGCAGTACTGGAAGACCGATTCGTGGGGCTCGCACGCGTTCGACACGGATCGCGTTCCCGGATCCCGACGGCTGGATCAAGCAGATCCACGACAAGCACGCGAAGGTGATGATCTCGGTCTGGGGCAAGTTCTACCCCGGCACCGCGAACTTCGAGGCGATGCACGATGCGCGGGCTATCCTGTACGAGGGACCACTCAAGCGACAAGCTGAAGGACTGGCTCGGATTCCCTACGCTTCTACGACCCCTTCAACGCCGGCGCGCGGAAGCTGTTCTGGGACCAGCTCGAGCCGGCGCTCTTCGACAAGGGCGTGGACGCGTGGTGGATGGATGCCACCGAGCCCGATCTCGTGCAACCGCTCGAGACGCTGGAAGGGCAGCGCAGCTACGCACACCCGACGGGCATGGGCACGGGCGCGCGCGTGCTCAACGCGCTACTCGCTCGTGAACAGCATGGGCAGTCTACGAGGGCCAGCGCGCGCGCGGCGCCCGACAAGCGCGTCGTCATCCTCACGCGCTCGTCGTTCGCCGGCCAGCAGCGCTACGCATCGGCCACGTGGTCGGGCGACATCAGCACGACGTGGACCGCGATGCGCAAGCAGATCCCCGCGGGCCTGAGCTTCTCGCTGTCCGGAGTGCCGTACTGGGCGTCGGACACCGGCGGCTTCGACACGTGCCGCCGCGGTTCGCGCGCACGCCGATGACGCCCGACGCCGCGGACGAGTGGAAGCGAGCTGAACGTGCGCTGGTTCCAGTACAGCACGTTCACGCCGATCCTGCGCGTGCACGGCCAGTACCCGAACCGCGAGATGTGGTTCCTCGGCGGTGAGTCCGATCCGGCGTGCCAGACCGAGCTGAAGTTCGATCGCCTGCGTTATCGCCTGCTGCCGTACGTTTATTCGCTCGCCGGAGCCGTGACCCACGACGCCTACACCATGCTGCGGCCGCTCGTGATGGACTTCAGGTCTGATCTGCGGGCGCGCGAGATCGGTGACCAGCCATGTTCGGCCCGGCGTTTCTCGTGAGGCCCGGTCACCACGTATCGTGCGCGGAGCCGGACGGCTCTATCTGCCGCAGAACACGACGTGGTATGCGACCTCTGGACCGGCCAGTCCGTGCACGGCGGCCAGTCGATCAGCGCGCGCCGCGTCAGTCGACGCACGATGCCCGTGCACGTTCGCGCAGGCTCGATCGTGCCCGTCGGTCCCGGAGCTGGAATACACCGGATGAGAAGCCGGCGGATCCCGTGACGCTCTACGTCTACGCGGGCGCCGACGGCGTGTTCACGCTCTACGACGATGACGGCATCAGCAGCGAGTGCGAAAAAAGGCGCCTCGACGCGCATCCGCATGACGTGGGACGACGGGTCGAAGACGCTGACCATCTGGCGCGCGTGAGGGCTCGTATCCAGGCATGCTCGCCACGCGGACGTTCCGTGTCGTGCTCGTCACGCCGGAGTCGCCGTCGCCGTTCCTGGGTGATGCCGCCTCCGCGCGCACGGTGACCTACGACGGCACGGCGGCCACGGTCGACCTGGCGGCGCCACGATGATCGCCACGGAGAAGAATCGCCACGGAGCCACGGAGAACACGGAGGATCTGCGGATCGCCACGGAGACGCGGAGAACGCACGGAGGATCAACTGATCGCCACGGAGACGCCGAGAATTCGGTGCGTAGGGCTGAACTTCAGTAGAGTCTCGTCGGGCCGAACTTCCGCTTCGCCAAGCTTCGTTAGCTCGCCCTCAGCGTCGAATGGTCACGTATACCGGCTGCATGATTCCGCTCGGCTCCGGGCGGATCTGATCCATGTCCTGCGGCTCGAAGCGGACGCCCATAGCGCTGGTTCGAGGAGCCGGTAGTCCGGGCAGCGCGCGGCCGGCCATCGCGTTGACGGCGAGGTTGGCGACGTCGATGCGAACGGCGTTCTCGCCATCGCGAAGCAGTCCGTTCGAGCGACACGCCGAACGGCGGACACCACACGGAGCCGGCGCGCTGGCCGTTCACGTCACCACCGCCGCTTCTCTCACGGGCGAGTCCAGCCAGGCGCGAGTCCGTTCTTGAGCGGCGTCGCGGCGACCGGCAGCGCCGCTGCCGAATGTCAGTACGGCACTCGAGGTTGAACCGCGAGGAGCCGTGAAGGTTCCTTCGGTAGCGCACGACGCCCGAGTAGAACTGCCTCGCCTTGTCGGTTTGTCCACGAGCCGGTTCTGACCGGTCCCGAGGCTTCATCCCCGAACGCCATGCGCGTCAGTGTCACCGGGATGCGCGCAGCCAGATCGGGGATTGTCCCCGAGTGAACAAGGGGGGACAGTCCCCAGAAGGTGCGTTCGAGAAGACGACGACAGCCGGACTCGCTAGGGCGCCAGATGCAGCGAGAGGGCGCGGACGCCGTCGCGTGACCCCACCCTCAGCGTCGTCGTCGTGCCGTGCACGTGGTCCCACCACCCGCGACACTCTGTGGCCTTCGGAATCGCGCCTCGACATCGCGGGTTATCGTTCGACGTGTTCGCAACGAAATAGATGTCGATGTCGCCGGAGCGCCGATGGACGACACCGATGTCGGGTGTCGTCGGCGTCAGACTCGGACGTCGGCGGCTGCCAGGCGTGAGATCGTCGCAGCCAGATCGCCTGCGTCGCGGACGAAGTGCGCGGCCGGCTGCGCACCTTCGAAGAGCGCGGAAGACAGCGCCTGGACGGCCTGGTGATCGGCAGGCGTCGCCAGAAAAGCCGGCGCGCGCGTTCCGGGAGGCGGCCGACGGCTATCGGCACGCCGCCCGATCTGCGCGAAGGCGTCCAGCCGCTTCATCAACGCCGGCTCGATCCGTTCGACGCCAGGGCAGCACGACGATGCGGTGTAGGACATCGCCCCGGCGCGAAGTGCTCCACGCTCGAGCTGCCCCAGCCTTCGTAAGCGACATCGGATCGACGAAATCGAAATTCAGCCCGGCGCCGAGGATGCGCGGTTGGAATGTCGGCACCGACCTGCCGGTTCAGCTCGTCGATCAGCTGCACTCGCCCGGCTCGAAGCGCGCCCACGCATCGTCCACTGGAAGCAGCACGGCGACGTCGTTCACGGGCTCGCCCTGCCGCAGCAGGAAGCTGTGCGCGCTGCAGTGCGCGGCGCGACGCCGGGCATCACGATCCACCACGGGTTCACATCGCTGAGCGCGGCCGCGGCGTGAAGCGCCAGCCCGGATAGTCGACAGTTGGCGGCGAGCACGGCCAGCCGTGCCCGACGATCTGGTTCACGCCCCTGGAGAAACTGACGGTCCGCTTCGGCTTTCATGTCGAGCGGTGTCGCGCGGAAGGCAGGCGAGTGCAGCCACGTCCACGTCTCGGCTGATGTCACGGGCTTGCCGGCGATGTGGCTCGAGGAAGCCGCCCAGCCGCGACGCGCGCACGGCGTGCCAGTCGGCGCCTCGCCTTCGGGCAGATCGCACCATCGCCGCGCTCGACGTACGACGCCGGCGGCATGCCGTAAATCTGCGCGCGCAGCTTCGTCCCGTGCGCCGGCCGCCCAGGACTGCAGCGGCGCGATGAACTCCTGCTCGAGCGTTTCCGTCAGCGTCTCGACCCCAGTCGTGCCGGATCGCGGCGGCCTCCAGGGTCGCTACCACCCGCGAGCGCGGGCAAGTGCTGCCAGCAGGTCGTAACCGCGATGTGCTCGTGAACGCCTCGAGAAGATGGGAGGTCCAATCCGAGCCCCGAACACTTCGAGGCTGTCGCAGAAGATCGCGTACGGCGGACGGCCACCGGCGAACGCCTGCCACAGCCGGCCGCCGGTGCTCTGGAGATAGGCGTCGAGCGCGGGCCGGCTGTAGTGGTCGACGACGAAGCCTTCGGCGCCGACTGCCGCGCGCTTCACCTGTGCTGGCCCGTGCGGCTGGCGATGAACACCAGCAGCGCGCGCGCCAGCGCCTGAGGCCGGCAACATCGAACCGACCGTCACGCGGGCTCGTCAACGGCGTGGCAGCCTGGCCGGCTGGCGTCGTCGTACCCGGGACGACGGGAAAGGCGGCGAGCCATGCTTCGCCAGCGCCGATGTCGGGCGCCTGCACGCGTTCGACCCTGCCGGCACGGTACGCGCTCGATCCGCAACCGGGCGGCCGCTTCGTTCACGGCCACCGACGGGCCGCCATAGGGCCATCCGCTGCCGAGTGTCAGATCGAAGCGCAGGCCCAGCGCCGCCGCGCTTGTCGGACGCCGCGCGCAGGTGCGTCAGGAACGCATCAGAGAGATACGTCTCCGTGTGTGATCACCTCGCCATCGAGCGCAACAGGGTAGACCGGCTGCACCTCGACGCCGCCGATGCCTCCCGCCTTCATCACCTCGAGCTCGCGCGCAAGCTCCTCATCGGTCACCGCGGGCCCGAACCACCACCAGCGCATCATGATCCGGCTGTCGTCGGGCGGGGAGAGGAAGGCACGTCGCAGCGCGTCGAGGTCTGGCTCGCTCCGCTCGGCCCTTGGCGACTAAGCTCGGCCCTCCGCTGCAAGGCGAGTTCGGCCTACGACGCGTGCGCACGCCCTCGTGCACCCTGCGCACCGCCACGCCACGCACCGCGCAACTGCGCGCACCAAGCCAACGGCGAGGCCGCGAGAGACGAGCAGCGTCGGATGGGCCGTGCATAATCTGAGCCGTGCGCGCCCCACGATACCTCATCGCTTCTGCTCGTCCTGCTGCTTCACCGTGCCGAGATCGCAACGGCGGAGACCGGTCACGACGCGTGGCTGCGCAACGCGCCGCTCTCACGCGAGAGTCTCGCGGCCCTCGGCATGCCGGTACCGGGCACCATCGTCGTTGCGGACTCCGGCGGTGTCGTGCTCCACACCGCGGCGAATAGAACTGGCCGACGCAGTGGCGCGCATGACGGGGACACGGCCCACCGTTCAGGCCGCGCTCCCGGACGACGGCGCGTTCATCGTGTGCACGCTGGCCGAGGCGCGACGGAAGTGGCCGCAGGTCCGCGCCTGCCTCCATCGGCACCGATGGCTTCTGGCTCGGCGCCGTCCAGACAGCATCAGGCCGCGTCATCGTCATCGCCGGCGACGGCGCGCGCGGCGCGGTCTACGGCGTCTTTGCGCTCGAGCGCGCGATGACGCTTGGCGCCGATCTGACGACGCTCAATCGGACCGAGACGCCGGCGTCACCGCAGCGCTGGGTCAACGAGTGGGACAACCTGGATGGATCGATCGAGCGCGGCTACGGCGGCCGCTCCGTGTTCTTCGGGGACAACCACGTCCTCCAGGACCTGACGAAGGCGAAGGAGTACGCGCGGCTGCTGGCGTCAATCGGCGTGAACGCCTGCGTCGTCAACAGCGTGAACACCAATCCGCTCGTGATGACGGACGGGTTCCTGCCGGAGCTCGCGCGGCTGTCGCAGGTGTTCCGTCCGTGGGGCATCCGGATGGCGCTCGCGGTCGACTTCTCGATGCCGAAGACGATCGGCGGTCTCGACACGTTCGATCCGCTGGCGCCGGCCGTCGTCGACTTCTGGAAGACGCGCGTGGACGCCGTCTACCGTGCGGTTCCGGATCTCGCTGGATTCGTGCTGAAGGCCGATTCGGAAGGCCGGCTCGGGCCCTCGGCCTACGGCCGCACCCACGCCGACGCCGCCAACGTGATCGCGCGGGCGCTGAGGCCGCACCGCGGCGTGTTCTTCTACCGCGGCTTCGTCTACGACCACCACATGGACTGGCGCAACCTGAAGAACGATCGCGCGCGGGCCGCGTGGGACAACTTCCACGGCGCTCGACGGCCAGTTCGACGACAACGTCATCCTGCAGATCAAGCACGGGCCGATCGACTTCCAGGCGCGCGAGCCTGTCTCGCCGCTTTTCGGCGCACTGAAGAAGACCAACCAGGCGGTGGAGCTCCAGATCACGCAGGAATACACGGCCAGCAGCGGCACGTCTGCTTCCTCGTCCCGATGTGGAAGGAGGTGCTCGATTTCGATCTGCAGGCGGATGGCCCCGGGACGCCGGTGAGTCAAATCGTCAGCGGCCGCACGTTCAGACGACCCGCCGGGGATTCGTCGGCGTCTCGAACGTCGGCGACTCGCCGACATGGCTCGGCGCCGACCTGGCGATGGCGAACCTCTACGGCTTCGGCCGTCTCGCCTGAGATCCTTCGCTGACCGCACAACAGATTGCCGACGAGTGGACACGGCTGACGTTCGGCCACGATCCGAAGGTCGTCGACACCATCAGCAGGCATCCTGCTCGAGTCGTGGCCGGCCTACGAGCACTACACGGGGCCGCTCGGCGCGCAGACGTTGACCGATATCACGGGCCCGCACTACGGGCCGGGCATCGAGTCGTCGGAGCGCAACGGCTGGGGCCAGTGGCACCGCGCCGACGAGCAGGGCATCGGCATGGATCGGACGGCGGCTACCGGCACCGGGTTCATCGGCCAGTATTCGCCGCCAGTGGCTGCCGTCTACGAGTCGCTGGCGACGTGTCCTGACGATCTGATCCTCTTCATGCACCATGTGCCGTACACGCACCGTGCTGCATTCGGGGAAGACCATCATCCAGCACATCTACGACAGTCCACTATCAGGGCGCCGGACGAAGCGGCCAGCTTCGAGCGACGCTGGCGTCAACTGAAGGGGCTCATCGATGAGCCGCGCTACCGGAGCCGTCGCCGCGCATCTTCTTTACCAGGCCGGCCACGCCATCGTCTGGCGCGACGCCATCAACAGCTGGTTCCTGAAGACGTCAGGCATCGCGGACGTCAACGGGCGCGCCGGTCATTTCCCCGGCCGCCACGAGGCCGAGGCAATGACGCTGAACGGCTACGCGCCGATCGATGTCACGCCGTGGGAAACCGCCGGCGGCGGAAAGGCCGTGGCGTGTGCGGGCCCGCGGCATGCACCGCGTCGTTTGCTTTCGAGGGCGCGCCCGGCCGCTACACCATCATCGTCCGCTACTTCGACGAGAACGATGGTCAGTCGCGATTCACGCTTCGCGTCGGCAGGCGCGGCGATCGACACCTGGATCGCCGACGACACCTTCCCGACGAAGGAGCCAAACGGCCATTCCTCGACGTGGCGAGTCGTCCACGACGTCGAGCTGTCGGCTGGCGAAACGATCACCGTCGAAGGCACCGCAGACGCGGGCGAGCACGCCGTGTTGGACTACGTCGAGGTCGGATCGGCCGAACTGAAGTTCGGCGCTTACGACTGACATGCGGGCCTTACGACGGACGCGAGGCCGAACTGGTTCGGCCGAACACACGCCCGGCTGCGACCGGCGCTGGGACGAACTCACTTTCCGCTGTTTCGATCACCTGAGGCGGTCTGTCCGCCACCGCGATCTGTGACGCTGCGGTGAATTAGCGTTGCTTTCGCTCGCTTCACCCCGTAATCCAGAAAGAACGCGGTCGGTTCCCCGGCCATTCGCGCCGCCCGACGTCTGCAGGTCGGTGCCTGTGATCGCGGCCGCCTGGCCGTGTGCATTCCGAGGAGGTGGGGTGTGGCGTGTGAGGACGTGGATCAGGAGAGGTGCGGCGCTCGCGATGGCCTGGCTCATGGCCGCCGGGATCGCCTGGGCGCAGGCGGGGACGGCTTCGCTTCGCGGCACGGTCACCGATGAGCAGGGTGGCGCGCTGCCAGGCGCGACCGTGACGGCGACCAGTGCGGCGACCAGCGCCGCGCGCTCGACGGTCACCGATGGATCGGGGGCTATCAGTTCCTGGCGCTCGCGCCAGGGCTCTACGACGTCAAAGTACGAGCTGAGCGGCTTCAGGACGGCGGTTCGCCAGCAGGTCCAGCTCGCCGTGGACTCGGCGAGCAAGCTCGACATCGTCGCTGCAGATCGGTGCGCATCAGCGAAGTGGTGCAACGTCACCGCCGAGGTCTCGCACATCAACACCACCGACGCCTCGATCGGCAACACGATCAGCGGCGAGCAGGTGCGCAACCTTCCGCTCGAGGCGAACAACGTCGTCGGCCTGCTGAGCCTGCAGCCCGGCGCGGTCTACGTGCCGAACGCTGCCGTCACGGACTCGCGGACCGGCGCGGTGCTGAGCATCGATCCGCGCAGCGGCGCCGTCAGCGGCGGCCGCGCCGATCAGTCGAACGTCACGCTCGACGGCATCGACGTGAACGATCCGCAGTTCGGCACGGCGTACAGCAGCGCTGTCCGCGTCACCCTCGACTCCCTGCAGGAGTTCCGCGTCAGCACCAGCAACTACGGCGCCGACACCGGACGATCGTCCGGCGCCCAGGTGTCGCTCGTCACCCGCAGCGGGACCAACGACTGGCATGGGTCGGCCAACTGGGTGCAGCGGAACACGCGGTTCTCGTCGAACGACTACTTCCTCAAGCTGTCGCAGCTGCAGGCGGGCGAGGACGAGCGTGCCGCCGAAGCTCGACAAGAAGATCTACGGCGGCTCGCTTCGGCGGGCCCGTGAAGAAGGACAGGCTGTTCTTCTTCGGCAACTACGAGCGCCTGACGGAGGACAGCGAGACGCCGCTGCTGCGAAACGTGCCGTCGCTGTCGATGCGCGACGGCGTGCGTGATCTATCCGTGCGCCGATCCCGGTCAGTGCCCGGGCGGCAGCGTGCAGGGCTTCAGCGATTCGCCACTCCGTGGCGGCCGGGTCCTACGGGCTCGGACCCTCGCAGCTCGCGCCGCTCGATCCGCTGGGCATCGGCCCGAGCAAGCTCGCGTCGGACTACTTCAAGACGTATCCCACGCCGAACGACCCCGGCATCGACGGCGTCAACCTGGTGGGCTATCGCTTCGCCGCGCCGATCAACAACGCGTTCAACACCTACATCGGCCGCGTGGACTACCGGCACTCGAACGGCCAGACCTTCTTCGGCCGCTTCAACGTGCAGGACGACTCGGTCCTGAGCGCACCGGAGTTCCCTGGCGCCGCGCCGAACACCGATCGGCAGGTGAAGAGCCGCGGCCTCGCCACGGGCTGGGATGCCGTGCTCTCCTCGTCGATGATCAACACCTTCAGTACGGCGTGACGCAGATTCGCGAGGACATCGTGGGCCTCGCGCACGGCGTCCAGGTGGACTTCCGCAACATCGATCCGATCCTGGCGCAGACGGCCACCTCCTCGCGCGACATCCCGACCCACACCATCGTGGACGACGTGTCGTGGGTGAAGGGGGCGCACACGTTCAAGTTCGGCGGCAGCCTGCGGTTCACGCGCGTCGGGACGACCAACAACTCGCTCTCATGCCACTGTGCCCTCGGCCAACGGCTCCTGGGTGGATGGCGTCGGGACGACCTACATGCCCGGCGGGATCTGCTCGGATGCGACGGCAGCGGCGTGCGCGTCGTTCCCGGCGGTCGATCCGGGCGGCGTCTCGACCTACGGCGATACGTTCATTCCGCTGCTGGGCGTGATCTCCGAAGTGGACGCGAACTACAACTACGACCGCGACGGCAACGTGCTGCCGCTTGGCGCGCCCGTCGTCCGGCGATACGCGACCGACGAGTACGAGATGTTCGCGCAGGACAGCTGGAAGCTGGGGCCGAACCTCACCGTCACCGCCGGATTGCGCTACAGCCTCTTCTCGCCGCCGTGGGAGGTGAACGGCCTGCAGGTGGCGCCGGATATCTCGCTCGGGAACTGGTTCGAGCAGCGGCGTGCGCTGATGCTCGCCGGCCGATCGACCAGCGAGGCGCCGGACGTGCACTTCGATCTGGCGGGACCGGCCAACAACAAGCCCGGCTACTACAAGTGGGACAAGAACAACTTCGCGCCACGCGTGGCCGTCGCGTGGTCGCCACAGGCCGACGGCGGCTTCTTCGGCGCGCTGACCGGCAATGGCAAGATGGTCATCCGCGGCGGGTACTCCATCGTCTACGACCGCATCGGCACCGCCCTCGCGACGAACTTCGACAAGGCGGGCGCCTTCGGACTCTCCACCGCGCTCAGCAGCCAGTTCGGCGGGCACAACGAAGACGATCCGAGCATCCGGTTCGCCGGGCTCGACGTCATCCCGCCGACGCTGCCTGCGGCGCCGCCCGGCGGGTTCCCGCAGACGCCGCCCTCCTACGCCGGCATCATCACCGAGGCCCTCGACGGCAACATCCAGACGCCGTACGCCCACTCGTTCAACGTGGTCGTCGGTCGCGAGCTGGGTCATGGGGTACTCGGTTGAAGCCGCGTATGTCGGCCGTCGGGGACGCAATCAGCTCGTGCGTCGCGACGCCGCCATGCCGGCCGACGTGGTGGACTCCAAGTCGGGTGTCGGACTACTTCACGGCCGCTGCGCAGCTGATCAACGCGGCGAAGGGCATCTCGAAGACGGCCGATCTGGACGCCTACAGCCACATCGCGCCGATCCCGTTCTGGGAGAACCTGTTCCCCGACGCGGCGCAGGACGGGCTCACCGCCACGCAGCGCATGGCGGCCGGAGTACAACGGCCACGGGCCCGACTACATCACGCCGCTCTACAACGCGGACGAGGGTTGCTTCCCGGCGTGCAGCTCGCTCGGCGCATTCGCTTTCTTCCGCGCCGCAGTGCGACACGCTCGGCATGCAGAGCACCATCGGACGATCGCAGTACGACGCCCTGCAGGTGTCGGTCCGCAAGCGGTTCAGCGAGGGCTACCAGTTCGACCTGAACTACACGTTCGGATACGCGAAGGATCACGGGTCGCTGGTCGAAAACGACACGACCTTCGCGCTGTTCAGCAACGGAGGCTACACGGGTTTCATGATCGACTCGTGGGATCCGGACAAGCAGTACGGCAACTCGGACTACGACGTCCGGCACCTGCTGAACGCGAACTGGATTGCCGACCTGCCCTTCGGCCGCGGCCGGCACTTCGGCAGCAACATGAACGGCTGGCTCGACGCCATCGTCGGCGGCTGGTCCACGGCGGGCGTGTTCCGCATCACCAGCGGGTTCCCGTTCACCGTGATCAACTGCCGTCAGTGCTGGACGACCAACTGGGACCTGCAGGGGAACGCCGAGCTGGCCACCCCGGTGTGCTGCCGCCGACGGGCACGACCAAGAACGTGATTTCCGGCTATCCGAGCCCCTTCAAGGATCCGGCAACGGCGGTGGACTTCTTCCGGCGCGCTTACCCCGGTGAAGTCGGCCTCCGCAACGTCCTGCGCGGCGACGGCTACTACTCGATCGATCTCAGCGTCAGCAAGAGCTGGGCGATGCCCTGGGCGAACACGCACCACCTGCGCTTCCGGTGGGACACGTTCAACCTGACCAACACGCCGAGCTACGACGTGCAGTTCCTGGATGTGTATCCCGGACCGCGCGTCCACGTTCGGCCGCTACTACAACACCATCGCGACCTGCGACGGCGGCGCCGGGCGCTGCATGCAGTTCGCGTCTCAGGTACGAAGTTCTGAGAGGAGGTCCATGGGTCCGTGAGTCCATGGGTCCATGAGGTGGTTCATGGCGACTGCCCATGCACCTATGGACCTATGGACCCATCGACCCATCGGACCTATGGACTCACCTAGGCCGCACTCCGCCATCAGCTTCCGTATGCCGGGCACCATCACGGCCAGGACGAGGGCTGCGCCGAGCGTGACGGCGGCGACGGTCCCGAACAGGCTCGGGAGCGGCATGCTCCCGACGAAGCCGGCGGCGAAGCCCGCGATCTTGTTGCCGAGGGCGTTCGAGAGGAAGAACACGCCCATCATCACGCCGACGAGGCGCGCCGGCGAGAGCTTGGTCACCACGCTCAGCCCCGACCGGGCTCAGGCACAGTTCGCCGATCTCCATGATCGCGTAGGCGGCAATCAGCCAGAGCGGGCTGACCTTGAGTCCCGTCTCGGCGATCGTGCCTGCCGGCATGAGCAGCACGAACGCCAGGCCCGACAAACAGCAGGCCGAGCGCGAACTTGGCCGGGCTCGACGGCTCGAAGCGCCCGGAGGCGCGTCCACAGCCAGGCCATGACCGGCGCAAACAGGATCACGCACGCCGACTGCACGCCCTGCAGCCACGACGAGGGAAACTCCCAGCCGAGCACTGAAAGCCGTGTGTGCTGATCGGCAAACAGGTTCAGCGTCGACCCGGCCTGCTCGTAGGCGCCCCAGAACAGCGACGCAAAGACGAAGAAGATGAAGATGGCGAGGATTCGGGTCCACTCGTCGCGCGTCAGCCCCGCACCGGCCGCCGGATGTCGTGGTCTGGCGCCGCGACGCCTTATCCTTCGCCAGCCGATCGAGCCCCTGCTGCAGGCGCTCGCGGCCGCATCCACGCATTGAGCGAGCCCGAACACCATGCCGATGCCGGCGCGTGGCGAAGCCGGCGTGCCAGTTGATCTTCTGCGCGATGTAGCCGGCGACGATCTGGCCGATCAGGCCGCCGCTGTTGATCCCCATGTAGAAGATCGAGAAGCCCGGCGTCGCGCCGCTCGATCGCCCTGCTCGTAGAGCGAGCCGACGATCGTGCTCACGTTGGGCTTGAGCAGGCCCGTGCCGGCGGCGATGAGCGCCAGGCCGCCGTAGAACGCCGGCGAGCGCGTTGAACGCCAGCGTGAAGTGGCCGAGCGCGATCAGGATGCCGCCGAGCAGCACGGCGTAGTGCTGGCCGATCAACCGATCGGCGACGAAGCCCGCCGAGGATCGCCGCGCCCCACGCGCTGCCCGTGTAGGTGCCGTAGATCGAGGCCGCCTCCGGCGCGCTGAAGCCCATCCCGCCGGAGCTGACCGGCGCGACGAGATACAGGATGAGGAAGGCGCGCATCCCGTAGTAGCTGAAGCGCTCCCACATCTCGGTGAAGAACAGGGTCGAGAGCCCGCGGGGGTGTCCGGCCCAGCCTCCTGTGTCGAGCGTGGCCGGCCGACGGCGTCGGTCGTGTCATGCGAGGGACGCATCATACTTCGGCCCACTCGGCGACTCTTTCTTCGATGCACAGACGCTTCCGCCGGGCCTTCGCTTCTTTGACGCTTCTCCGCCATTCGGCCTAAAATCCAAACAAGTGGCGACCCGCCGAACCGCCGAGCGACGGGCCAGCAGGCCGATGCACCTGACGGCCGCGCCAAGCGTACGCCTTCGTCCTGCTCGGTTCGGCGTTCCTGCACCACGACTTCGCCTCGCCACGAGAAGTCGCGCACGCACTGCAACCAGCTGCGTCTTCTCCCAGCTCTGCGGGCATCCAGGCAGAGGCTCCGCCTCCCGCGCCGCCGGCTCCAGACCTGCAGCTTTCCGCGCAGTCGATCCCGCCGGTCGCATCCGCCGCCCGTCTCTTCTTCGGCACCGACAGCTCGCCTCCGCTCGCCTGACTGCTCTGTGAGCACGCCGTGTTCGGCCCTGAGCTCGTCGAAGGACGGACGGGGCTCAGCAGTCTCGTGTTCGTGCTTCGACGCGCTCGGCACGAACGTGTATTCGCGTGCGCAGGGGACATGCTCATTCCTGCCTCGCGATGGGAGCACGCATGTCGGGTCCCATCATCAGCCGCATTGCGCTGGCCATGGTCGCCAGCCTCGCTGGCGCCGGCGCAGCCCAGGCGCAAGCGCCGCCGCCAGGCTCCGCGCAGCAGTCGTCGTCGGACTCGGCGCAGGGCCGTTCGCGACGAGGTCGCGCGCCTCAGGCAGGAGTCTCGATCAGGTCCGCCAGCAATACGGCACATCGTCTCTGCGGATCTCGAGCAGCGCCTCGCCGCGCTCGAGGCGAAGCCAAAGGCCGTTGCCGCCGAGCAGCCAGGGCCCGCTGGCCCCGCAGTCGCCCACGGAGGCAGCGGCGCAGGCCCAACCGCACCCGTCGCACCTGAAGCTACCCAGGCGCACCTGCCGCACCTTCCAGCGCTTCGGCTGCGAAGCCAGTGACGCCGCCCGCACCAGAGGCGCCAGGTCAACTCGCGCCACAGATCGCCAACCGGAAGCAGCGGCGCAAGCCTCCAATCGCACCCGTCGCACCCGTCGCACCCGTCGCACCCGTCGCACCTGTCGCACCTGAAGCACCCGGTGCAACCTGCCGCACCCGAAGCCCCTGGCCAGCTTCCCACCTACGGCAACATCAGCGCCGCGTCGAAGGCGTTCAACCCCGACATGGCGGTCATCGGCAACTTCCTCGGCGCGGCCGGCAAGAACACGATCGAGCCGTCGCCCGCGCTGGAGATGAGCGAAGCCGAAACGTCGTTCCAGGCCGTTGTCGATCCAGTACGCGAAGGCCGACTTCTTCCTGACCTTCGGTCCCGAAGGGGCCGGTATCGAGGAGGGCTATCTCACGTTCACCGCGCTGCCCGGCGGCCTGCTGGTGAAGGTCGGCAAGATGCGGAGCGCCTTCGGCAAGGTCAACCAGATGCACAGCCACATCCTGCCCTGGACAGACAGGCCGCTCGTGACTCGCAGCCTCGTCGGCGGGGAAGACGGCATCAGCGACAGCGGCATCTCCGGTCTCGAAGCTGATTCTCAACCCGATCATGTTCCTCGAGGCCACGGGCGAGGTCTTCGGCGGCAACTCGAACGTCTTCAGCGCGCCGTCACGCGCAGCGACCTCACCTAACGTTGGCCACCTGCGCGGGTATCGCGATCTCACCGAGGGCACCAACCTCGATCTCCGGGACGTCGATCGCGTACGGCCACAACTCGACGGGCTGCCTGACGAGATCACGCGGCTGATTGGCGTCGACGCGACGTTCCGCTACCGGCCGCTTCGGCGCGCGATCTACAAGCGCTTCACGGGCCGCACGGAGCTGGATCTGGAGCCGCGCGGAACAGCCGAGCCCGACTTCACCGCCAAGTCGTTCGGCTACTACGCGAGCGGCGGAATACCAGTTCGCGCGGCGATGGTTCTCCAACATCCGGTGGGACTGGTCCGAGCGCGCGTCCGACTCGGCCTCCGTATGACCACGGACCGGCGTTCGTCATGACCTACTGGCCCAGCGAGTTCAGCCAGGTGCGCGGCCGATACAGGCGCACCTCGTACGCGGAGGGCGTTGTCGCCAACGAGTTCCTGTTCCAGTTCCTGTTCTCGATCGGCGCGCACGGCGCCCACACGTTTTAATCGTGATGGCAAGACAGACGTAGTGCCAAACTCGCACGCTGTCTGGCCACAAGGGGTAGTGTTGAGACCATGAAGTTCACGACTCGTCGCGGGCGCCACGCTGGCCGCCCTCGTGTCCGGGCGCCGCCCCCGCGTTGGCCGGCAATCAACGTCGTCACGACCACCGAAGACCTGGCGGCGCTCGTGCGCGAGGTCGGCGGCGACAAGGTCAAGGTGGAGGCGACTGGCCGCGCGGCTACCAGGATCCGCACTTCGTCGGAACCGAAGCCCAGCTTCATCCTGAAGCTGCACAGCGCGGACCTGCTGGTCGCCGTCGGCCGCGAGCTCGGAGATCGGCTGGCTGCCCCCGCTGATCAACGCAGAGCCGCAACGCGAAGATCCAGCCGGGCGCCGACGGCTACCTCGACGCCTCGCTGAACGTGCAGCATCCTCGAGATCCCGACCGGACAGATCACGCGCGCGATGGGCGACGTGCATCCCGCAGGCAACCCGCACTACTGGCTCGACCCCGACAACGGGCGGCGGATCGCCCAGGCGATCCAGGCCAAGCTCGTCGCAGCATGAGCCGCGCGACGCCGGCCTACTTCGACCAGCGCTACGCCGACTTCGACAAGCGGCTCGCCGAGGCGCCAGAAGCGCTGGGACGCGGCGATGGCGCCGTACAAGGGCTCGAAGGTCGTCACGTATCACCGCTCGTGGCCGAACTTCGCCGACCGCTTCGGACTCGACATGCATCGGCTACGTCGAGCCGCGGCCCGGCATTCCGCCGTCGCCGTCAGCACACGCTCGATCTCATCAACGAGATGAAGCGGCAGAACGTGAAGCTGATGCTGGTCGAGCCGTATTTCGACCTGAAGACGCCGAACGTCGATCGGCGCGAGACCGGCGCCGAGGTGCTGGTGCATGCCGCCCTCGGTCGGCGGCGCGAAGGAAGGTGACCGACTACATCAAGCTGTTCGACTACGACGTCAACCTGCGTCGTCGCGGCCATCAAGCAGAGCGGGAGCCAAGTAACGTGGACCTCGACACACGATCCTCGCATTCCTGGCGGCGCCGTTCGTCGCCAGCCTGATCCTCGACCGGGCATCCACGCCTACCTCGGCGTGCACGTCGTCGAGCGCGGCGTCATCTTCGTGGACCTGTCGCTGGCGCAGATCGCGGCGCTCGGCGCCGACCATCGCGCTGCTGCTGCCGTTCACCGGCGGCGATCCGCACGCGCCGTCGGTCTACTGGATCAGCCTCGCGTTCACGTTCATCGGCGCCGCCGGTGTTCTCGACGATCCGCGGCCAGCGCGCGCGCATCCCGCAGGAAGCCGATCATCGGCATCTGCTACGCCGTCGCGTCGGCTGCCGCGATCCTGGCGATGAGCAAGGCGACGTCGAAGGCGAGCACCTCAAGGACATGCTGGTCGGCAACATCCTGGCCGTGTCGTGGCCCGAAGTGCTGGAAGACGGCGGTGCTGTACGGCGCCGATCGGCATCTTCCACTACGTCTTCCGGCAGCAGTTCCTGGCCATCTCGATGGACCACGACGCGCGCGGAGGCGCAGGGCTCTCGATCGCGGTTCTGGGACTTCCTGTTCTACGCGTCGTTCGGCTTCGTGGTCACCTCGTCGGTGTCGATCGCCGGCGTGCTGCTGGTGTTCTGCTACCTGATCGTGCCGTCGGTCGCGGCGATGCTGTACGCCGGATCGCATCGGGCACGCGGCTGGCGATCGGCTGGACGATGGGGACGGTCGTGTCGGCGCTCGGGCGTCTACCTGTCGCTGGCGCTCGACCTGCCGACCGGCGCGACGATCGTCTGCACGTTCGGCATCGTTCTGGCCCTGATGGCCGCGGTCCGCTGCTCATCCAGCGCAACGGCGCCGGGGATGTGCACCAGCGCGACTACGCCGACGTGGCGCACGGGTAGGCCGTGGGTCCATGAGTCCATGGGTCCATGAGTCCATGGGGGTAGACGGGCCTGTGAACCCCCATGGACCTATGGGACCTATGGACCTATGGACCACCCGTCTACTGTCAGTCTTTGTTGTGCCCCGGAGACCCCGCGGCGGTCAGGAAGCCGAACAGCCCGCCGTTTTCGTCATCGGGACCGGCGGTGAAGAACAGCTGACTGCGGGTCACCGTTGATCCGCCCTTGCCGAACTGGATCGCCCAGAGGCCTTCGATGCCATGCAGCGGCGGGCCGCTCGATCGAGATGCAGCGGCCCTCTGTGTCTCGTAGCGTCCCGTTCGGCTGCAATGCGAACGCGTTGATGCGCCCGTTGCCGAAGTTGCCGACGAGCAGCTGACCACTGAACTCTGCCGGAACTGGTCCGACGCCCACGCCAGACCCCAGGGTGAGTTGAGCGGTCCGCCGCGACGCGACGCGCGCCGACCAAGTTGCCCTGACAGGTCGAAGGCGTTCACGAAGCCATGGCCGGGCCCGGCCACGTCGTCTCCCGTGTCCGGATTTCGCAGCGCATAGGTGACGTAGATGGTGCTGCCGATCGCCTGGATGCCGAACGGCGACGTAGCCTTCGGGAATCGTCGGGTCCACGAAAGCCCGGATCGGCGACCGGCTGGAAAGGAACCGTCGAAGACGTCCACTCGACCCTGACTGAAGTTGGTCGCGAAGAGGCGCCAGGAGGTGGCGTCGTTGCTGTCGACCTGCGCGATGGCGAGGCCCTTGAACGCCGGTGCCGGGTCGGCCGGCGGTTCGCCCGGCGCTGGGAATACCATGCCGCGTGGTCGCCTCCGTTCCACGCGAGGATCGTGCCTTCCTCGGTGTCGAAGATGAACGCGGCCTTTACCCGTCCGCCCGTCAGGATTGTTCGTGGCGGTGAGCACGAACTGTGCGGCTGCGCATTCGGACTGAGGTTGAACACGGCGCCGGTCGGCGCGCCGGGCACTCGGACACGATCACGTTGAGGTTCTTGACGCCGGCGGCTGTGTAGAGCGTCGACTTGTCCGACGCCGTTGTCGGCGAGCCACCACGGTGAAGTCGGGCTTGAAGTCAGTCCCCAGGAGTTCACGAGGTCCGGCGTCGCTCGTGTTCGTCGCCAGGTTGTGTTGAAAGTAGAACTGCGCTGAAGCCGGCGCCGCGTGAAGCGCAAGGATGAGGCCGCTCGTCAGCAGCCAGCGAAACGGGTGCATGGAACTCCCCGCATCGGCGCACCGTCGAGGCGGTTCGGACGTGGAGCACGCCGGCCGGCTCTGCCACGAGCGTCGATGAGCGAAGAGAGAACCGCAAGACGGCTGCCACTGTTTCGCGCAATCGGCACGCCGAATTCAGGGCACTAACTATTTGTTGGATTACGACGCTCGTAACTCTTACGGCGGGCGTTGCCGCTTCAGCATAAACAGGTAAGTCACTGATCAGCGGCCGACGCGATCTCAGCAACATAGATGAAATCGCCGAGCGGCGAGGCATCGTCGTCGACGCGTTGCCGGCAACATTGAACTGCACAGATGCTGGCGCCGCCACTGGCGCCGTCCACTCCAATGCCCATCGCAGGGCACCACGCGGCTGAGCCATCGTGCCCACCGCCTAGGGGCTGGCGCCGAACTGTAACCGTCCATCCCTGGAAGACTGCAGCTGAACGCGCCGATCCAGAGCACGCCAGAGGCCCGCCTGTTGTCCTCCGCCCTCGGGCCCGTTCTGAAACCGGGCAGCAATCTCGAATCCGCCCTCTTGAGTCTCGGCTCTCGTTAACTCGACAGTGATGACATATCGCTGTGCCGGTCTGTACCGCTCGGGAATGCCCGAGACGGTGAGCACGCCGCCGGGCGCGCGTTGATCGGATTGTCGAAATGGCAGGAGTGACAGGATCCCGTCGCCGAAGCCGCCCGTCATGTTGGGAAGAGGACCTCTCTGTACGCGAGCAGCGAGGCGACAGCGCCACGATCGCAGTCGCCAGCGGCAGCATAATCCGCATCAGAGGAGTATAGCCATGCGGAGAGCTCGACCACGACGCGGGCGGACCATTGCTCTCGGATGCGCCAGCGCTGCCCTGGTCGCGCTTGCCGCCTTCGTGGCGGCGCCCGATGCCGTCGAGGTGACGTTCCAAAGAGTGGCAGACCCCGAGCACGCCACCGTAATCCGCACGACCCGGAGGTCGCGCCCGATGGCTCCGTAGGTGGCATACATCGCGCAACGCGCGAGCGCCCTCGGCCGGCTCGATCCCGCAACGGGCGCCTTCAGCGGAGTATCCGCTCCCGACTTCCAACTCGGGACCGCACGGCCTGGCAGTCGCCGTGATACCGCGGGCCACATCTGCATACGGGCAACGCCGTGTGGCCTCATCGGCAGGCTGGACCCGAAGACCGGCCGAGTCACCGAGCATAAGATGCCCGATGCGCGCGCCCGGATCCGCACACCAATCTTCGACGCGCGCGGCATTCTCTGGTTCACGGTCCAGGGCGGCAACTTCGTGGGCAGTCTGGATCCCGCGACGGGGAAGGTCACGCTCATCGAGCCGCCGACGAAGAACGCGCGCCCCTACGGGATCAAGGTCAATTCAAGGAGTGCCGTTCTTCGACTGCATCTAACACGAACAAGATCGGCAGCATCGATCCGAAGACGATGACGATCACCGAGTCATCCGCTGCCGAATGCCGACTCGCGCCCCCGGCGGATCGCGATTGCTGCGGATGACTCGGTACTACACGGACTACGCGCTCGGGAAGCTGGGACGGTTGAACCCGCGGACCGCGAAAGTCGAGGAGTTCCTCGTCACCGGGCGGTGCCGAGAGTCAGCCATACGCCATTGCGGTCGCCCTGAACGGCGCCGTGTGTGTGCGAGACTGGGAACGACATGAAGAACACGCTCGTCCGATTCGATCCAGCCACGACGGCCATGCGCGCCTGGCCCATCCCGTCGGGCGGCGGCACGCGCACGGCACATGGTGGTTGCTGGAAATGGCGACCTCTGGCTCGCCGAGAGTGGCGTTGGCAAGATAGCGCGCGTTCAGGTGCGCTAGGCGCCCTCCACTTGGCACTTCCACCCGCGCACTTTGCACTTGAGATGTCGCAATGTAATATGTCGCTATGCATCAACAGGGCTCGGATGCTCGACCGGGAACTGAAGGGGAAGCGCGGAGTTTCTGATCCTCTCGCTCGTCGAGCAGGAGCCGCGCCATGGCTACGACATCGCCCGGGCTGATCGAGGTCCGGTCCAAAGGCGTCATTCAGTTCAAGGTCGCCTCCCTCCCATCCGCTGCTGTGCAGGCTCGAGGCCCGGGGCTGGATTCAGGGACGCTGGGTCGAGAAAGCCGCGCAGCGCCGGCGGCCGGTGCTACCGGCTCACCGCCGACGGTCGCCAGATTCTGGACGCGCAGCGCCACACGTGGCGGGCTTTTGCCGGCTGCCGCGCGCGCGTGACGGGGGTGGAGCATGCCTGACTGGAAGGCTGAAGTCCGGCGTCGGATCGCGTCGTTGCGGCTGCGCCTCGGTGCGCGAAGGCGAGATCGTCCGAGGAACTCGCGCAGGACGCCGAAGACCGCTACGCCGTGCTGCTGAGAGGCGGCATGTCCCCCGCCGACGCGGAAGCACACCTGCTCGCCGACCTGGATCAGACCACCCTTGCCGACGCCCTGCGCGCCGTGCCGCCTCCGCCAGACCGCCCCACCGGCGTGCTGGGCGCTCCGCGCGGCCACGTGCTGGCCGACGCGTGGCAGGACCTCCGCATGGTCTCCGCATGCTGCGCCGGAACCCGCTGTTTGCGGCGCTGTCCGTGATCACGCCTGACCCTTGGCATTGGCGCCAGCACGGCGATGTTCAGCGTCGTCAACGCCGCGGTGCTGCTCGCGCCCCTGCCGTTTCCCGACTCCGATCGACTCGTCCAGATCTGGGACAGCAAGCCGGAACGCCGGCTGGAGCCAGGAACTCCCTCACGCACGCCAACTTCTGGGACATGCGCGACATGGTCCGCGAGTTCAGCGACGTGGGCGCCATGACCTTCACCACATTGAACATGACCGGCAGCGGATCGCCGGAGCGATTCTCCGCCGCGGTGGTATCGGTGGGATTCCTGCGCGCCCTCCGAGTGACGCCGGTCGCGGGCCGGCTGTTCGCCGACGGCGAAGACCAGTCCGGCCACGACAACGGCGTTGTCGTGCTTTCGCACCGGCTGGCTGGCAGTCGCGCTTCGGAGGCGATCCTGCCATCGTCGGGCGATCGCTCACGCTCGATGGCCGGAAGGCCGTGATCATCGGCATCCTGCCGCCGGGCACGCCCTGGCTCGACGCCGGCGACGTGTTCGTGCCGCTCGTGAGGACGCCGAAAGAGGACCGCGGCAGCTTTGAGCTGAGCGCCATCGGGCGACTGCAGCCGGGCGTGCCGGCAGCCCAGGGCTTGGCGGACCTCACGCGCATCAGCCGCGTGCTGGAGCGGCAGTTTCCAGACGTCAACAAGGGCCACACGCTGGTCATGGAGTCCTCCAGCACCTGGGTGGCGGGAGACACGACGCGCCGCGCCCTGTGGATCCTGATGGGCGCGGTGGGCTGCCTGCTGCTGATTGCTTCGGTCAACCTTGTCAATCTCCTCCTTGCGCAGGCCACGGGTGCGCGCGCGAGGTTGCGTTGCGGTCGGCCATCGGTGCCGCGCGCGGGCCGGATCGTCCGTCAACTGGTGGTCGAGTCGATGCTGCTCGGCGGCCTCGGCTCGGCGGCAGGACTGCTGACGGCCTTCCGATCGTCGCCGCCGCTCAGGAGCGCTGACGTCGGCATCGCCCGGCTCGCTTACGTCACGGTCGATGCACGCGTGCTGCCGTTCACGATCCTCGTGGGGCTGTCGACCAGTGTTGCCACCGGGCCTGGTCGCGTCGGCCTGGCAGGCCTCACAGGGCGCGCTGGTTCCCGCGCTGAAGGAAGGCGAGCGAGGCGCCGTGGGATCTCCCGCCAGCGGCGCGTCCGTCAGGTTCTCTGGTCGGGGCGGAAGTGGCGCTGGCGATGACCTTGCTCATTGGCGCGGGGCTGCTCCTGCGAAGCTTTGACGCCGTCATGCGGGCGGATCGCGGGTTCCAGACCGAGCACCGCATGCTCGTGCAGCTGAATCCACCCTCCAGCTACGACGACAAGCGGTTGTGGCAGCTCATGCAGGATTTCATGGCCCGGGCGCGCGGTGTTCCCGGGCGTCATCTCGGCGGCAGCCGTCAGCGGGCGGCCGCTATCCGACGGCAGCACTGGTCTCGGCCTCGCCGTGCCGGGCAAGGACGTGGCGGGAGGCGACGTGCCGTGGGGCACGTGGCGCCTGGTCACCCCTGACTACTTCCGCGCGATGGGCGTGCCGCTGCTGCGCGGTCGGACCTTCACGGATGCCGACGTCGTCGCCGGCGAGCAGATGACGGCCGTGGTCAGCGAGCGCGTCGTGAAGCAGCTGTTTGACGGCAAGGATCCGATCGGGCGCGACCTGATCGTCTGGAAGGGACAGGGCGACCGGCACGCCCGGGTCGTCGGGGTCGTCGGCGACATGCGCGAGCGCGCGGCCTCGACAGGCAGCCGACACTTCGCCGTGTATTTCCCGTATCGGGGAACGAACTTTTCGCCCGCGCAGGTCGTGTCCTGAACACGACGACCCCCACCGCGGCGCTCGTGCCGGCGCTCCGGGCCGTCATCAGCAGCCTGGATCGGCGACGTGCCCATCTCAGACGTGCAGTCGTTCGACGAGATGGTGGACGCCTCGGTAGCCTCACGGCGTTTCACGATGACACTGCTCGCTTCCTTCGCGCTGCTCGCATTGCTGCTGGCGCTCGGTGGCATCTACGGCGTGCTTGCGCTACAACGTCGCCCGGCGGACGACGGAGATCGGGGTCAGGATGGCGTTGGGTGCCGGCGCGGGAAGCGTGCTGCGGCTGATCGTCGGGCAGGGGCTGCGACCTGTGCTGGCGGGCGTCGGCGTCGGCCTCGTCTCGCGGCCGGTGCGCTGTCGCAGCTGATGACGCGGCTGCTGTTCGAGGTGACGCCGACCGACTTCGCCATCGTAGCGCGCTCGTCGCGACGAGCATCCTCGTGGCTGGCGTGATCGCCCGCCTCGGTGCCCGCGCGCAAGGCAGTGCGCGTGGACGTGATGTCGGCACTCAGGACGGAATGAGGTTCGGCGAGGTTCGGTGTCGTTAGGTGAAGCTGGGGAAGGCTGCGTGCAACCCTTCCGAACCTCACCAAACGGTTACCAAACCTTACCAAACGTTACCAAACCCTACTCAACCTCAGGTCGCTATCGTCGTATCGTCCGGACCTCGAACACTGCTGCCGTCAGGGCGCCGGGTGTGGCTGATAGGTCACCGACACCGTCGCCTTGCCGCGGGTCAGAGTGGGCGGCACGGGGTGCTCCAGGTCGATGGAGCTCCGGTGGCCCCAGCTGGAATGGTCTCGGTGGCGATGACCATGACCGTCCACGAGCACATCGAAGGCCCGTGTGCGTCCGTCGCCGGCGCGGCACGTGGTCACCACTGAGACCGGCGAGTCGGGAAGCACCTTCAGCGTATAGCCGAACGGCACGACCTTGGAGTCCCGGCCGTTGCGGCCCTCGAACCACGGCCGGCGCGTGTCATTTAGATCGTGGCCCTGGCGGGCGCGCTCGGATTCGACGTCGTCGGCGTCGACTACATCGATCGTGGGTTGCTTCTGTGCGACGCCGCGTCGCGGCGAGCGCCGAGATCTTTAGTGCGATGAGACCGCCATTCCGCCGGCGAATACACCCGCCAGTAGACGGTGTAGCGGACGGCATCGGCCCGAAAGAAGGGAATGAGCCGCAAGTCGTGCGGCTGAACCATGCCGGTCGCGACGAAGGTCAGCGGCGCGCCGCCAGGCTTGATCGCCGACACGACATCACGACCTGACGTGACGAGCCCCGGCAATTCGACTGGTTGCAGGCGCGAGAGCCGCGGGTTCTGCTGACCGTATCGAGTCGTCATCCGACAGACCCGTGGTGCCGAGGTCGCCTGCGAGCAGGATCGGCCCGTAGAAGATCGCGATCGTCTTCAGGTTGCCGGGGAGCCTCGGTCCGGAGGCGCATCGGGAACTGCGCCGTCAGAACGTCGTCAGTGCGCCACTCACGCGAGACTTCGACGCACGACCCTGGCGTCGCGTCGACCGCGACAGCCTGACCGTTGACCCTGAGCGACGCGCCGTCGAGCGCCCACGACGGGTAGCGCAGTCTCAGCGTCAGGCGCGTCGGCTGCTGCGCCGTGAACGTCAGCCGCGTCGTGTCCTCGTCCGGGAAACCGCGTCTCCTGTTTGACGGTCAGGCCCCGCTCACGCCACGTCAGCGTGGACGCCACGAACAGGTTGACCCACAGCGCGGTGTCGCTCTGGAAGTAGATCGTGTCGGGGGCATTTCTGCGTGGTTTTCCATGCCCGTCCCGACGCAGCACCAGAAGGCATCCGTCGGCGTCGAGTATGCGTGCGGAAGGCGCCGGGCTTCAGCGGGCAGTAGTAGATCATGCCGCCCGTTGCAGGATCCTGCGAGGCGAGGATGTGGTTGTAGAGGCCGCGCTCGTAGAAGTCCATCGCGGCCGCGCGTCGGCGCCCACGCGAACAGGTGCCGCGTCAGCTTGAGCATGTTGTACGTGTTGCAGGTCTCCGAGGACTCGGCGCCGAGGTGGGCAGCGCGAAGTCCGTCACCGGGAAGAAGTGCTCGTCGTCGCTGTGGCCGCCGTTCGCGTAGGAACCGTGCCTCGGCAACGCGGGTCCAGAACGTGGCGGCGATCTTCCTGCAGCGCTCATCGCCGGTCAGCTCGTATTCGCGCGCCGCGCCGATCATCTTGGGGATCTGGGTATTGGCGTGCAAGCCGTCCAGCGGATCGCGGCCATCGGCGAGCGGGCCGAACACGGCATCGTGATCGAAGGCTCTTGCAGAGCCGCAGATGATCCGGGTTGCCGGTCACGGCGTAGAGGTTCGCCAGCACTTCGTTCCATGCCGCCGAACTCGGTCTCGAGCATCAGCTGCTGCTGCTCGTGCGTGAGTCGATCCATGCGGAACTGCACCCAGCCGACGGCGCGTTGCAGGACGTCCAGCGCCTGGCGATTGCCGCAGAGCTCATAGCTGTCCAGCAGGCCGGCGAGAATCTTGTGCAGCGTGTAGTACGGCGCCCAGACGGGCACGCGTTTCTCGACGCGGTCGATCAGCTCCTGGGTATGCCGAGAGGGCTACTCGTGAAACCCGCGGGACGGCATCGCGGCCTGCACCCTGGCCAGTTGCGCGACGCGATGAGGTCGGCGCGCGCCTTGAAGCGCTCGTCTCCAGTGCTGGCGTACATCAGCGATAACGCGGGAGAGGTAGTGGCCGACGCTGTGTCCTCGCAACTCGACGCCCGGGCGCTTCCCAGCCTCCGAGCGGCTGCGCATGTGACTCGAGCCCCGCGGTCACGCGGGAAGTTGTGCAGCAAGCGATCGGGATCGAGCGCCAGGAGGAACTGCTGGTCGCGGATCATCGCGTCGCGGAACGGCCCGTCGAGCAGGCGAACCTCGTCGAGCGGGAAGGGACGGGCATGAGGCGTGACCTTTGTCGGCGATGCGATCGGATGGCCGCGCGGTGGGTGCGGCGATGGACACGACAACGCCGATGGCACGCAGCAGCGTTCTGGCGAAAATCGGGCATGCGACTCTCCGTCGGACCGACTATACCCGACGCCTCATGGGCAGCCGCAGCCGCCGAGCGCCGTGATCACAGGGAAGAACTCCATCGTGTAGCGCGGCTCGGGGTTCTCCAGCGAGGCCAGCAGGATCAGTCGGGGAACGATCACCAGCGCGGCGAGCAGGAAGCCATCGACGGCTGTCCGGTGCTCGCCACAGCGCGAGCGCGCCCAGCCAGCCGGCAAGGGTCCACACCAGGGTCAGCGCGACTGAACAGCGGGAAGCCAGAACTTCTGGTTGCGATCGGGATCAAGGCTGGCCCAGGGAAACAGGTAGCCGCCGAACGGGTAGTAGTCGGCGTGCGGATCGAACCACAGCATGATTGCGCGCTTGGCCGGCAGTGATGACGTAGTGGCGGAAGGGATGGCGCGCGGCGCGCGCGCGCCGATGTCGGCAAACGCGGCGTCGATCTCCGGAGTCATGCCCACCAGCGGCATGCGTGTCCTTCCCTCGTCCGGCGTCGGCTGCCGAGCCCGGCGTGTTGTAGCGCCTGAAGAGAAGGCCACCTCTTCGCGTTCGGCGGGCGAGTCGAAGGCGCGATCGGGCACCTGCGCGATGTTGATGCGGATCACGGTCCACGGCGAAGAGCAGCGGCCCCACATAGCGCGGGTGATCGATCCACGAGCGCAGCCACACGGCGTAGCCCTCGGCGGCGAACTCGCCGGGCATCGACAGCGTGCGCGGGTTCAGCGGCTGGAACGTCCTGAACAGCATCGCGTTGCGAATCGTCCAGGGCGCGAGCACCACGAGAAATCCCGCGCTGAGCGCCATGCCGCTCCAGAACACGTTTCCGCCATTGCAGCAGCGAGGCGATCGGGACCGTCCCCGCTGGCTTGGTCGCCGGGGACTGTCCCCAAGTGGCGATCGCATTTGGGGACTTGTCCCCAATGACAGCCGACGCCGACGGCAGCGACGCAGAGCCCGCTCTCCGCTGCACCATCGTCATCAGGCCGCCGAGGACGCCGGTGAGCGCCCAGAGCCGCGCGCGGACCGCCATCGCGCAGCGCGATCGATGCGCACAGGAGCACGCCCATGCCGAGCGCGCACGTCAGCGTCTCGGTGAGGATCGTCGTGACGTAGATGGCGACGAACGGACAGACCGCGGCGAGCGCGAGCGCGCGCGAGTGCGCGCGCGCTGACGGCCGGTCGGTCTCCCACGCTCGGGCGACCACGTCAGCGCGACCAGCGCGACGAGCACGCACGTGCCCGGTATCGAGCAACGCCTGACGACGCGCACGGCCGTGTTCGTTGCCGTCGCCGAAGACGCGATAGATCGCCCCCAGAAACAGCGCATTGCCCGGAACGCGAACGTACGTCGGGCTGAACGGCGCCTCCTCGTCGTTCGAGTAGACGCCGTTGGCGATGATGTTGTGCGCGAACAGGCGTGCATCCGCCCATCGTCCGGCTCGTCGTTGGGCATGGCGAGCGCGAGGATCAGGCGGATGGCCAGCGCGAGCACACCAGCGCGAGCGCAATGCCCGAACGGCGTGTCACAGCCGATCTGCGGGGATGCCGCAGCGCGAGGCCAATCTCGCGCAGCCGGGCCTGATGCGCTTTGCGTTGGCGGGGCCGGTTCTCAACAGCAGCTTCTGCGCCGGCGACAGCGCCCGAGGTCGGCGTTCGCGAGCGCGTGGCGCTCTCGCGAGTACGACTTGCGATGTCGCCGTCCGGTACGGGCGTCTTCACCGGGCGAATGATCGCATGCTCTGAGCGCGGCGTCGAGCGTCGAATCTGTGATGCCGAGCTTGCGCGTAGGCCTCCGTTCAGGCGTGGCGCCAGTGTCCGGTATGCGCGGCGCTGGCCGCCGCGTCGAGCGAGGTCACCGTGTCGCGCGATGCCGTCGAACCTGGCGAAGCTGCGTGGATCGATCACCGTCTGGCCGCCGCGCTGGGTGACGGTCAAATGGCGTCGACGGCCGGAACCGGGCCAGCATCCGCGATGGCGCCTTTGCCTCTGCGACACCCTGCACGATGGCGGTGAACTGTTCTGCGAGGTGATCCGTCGCGAGCCACGCCGCTGCCGCCGACATCTGCGTGAGCGATCCGACCGTCGAGCGAATGAACGGGTCGAGCTCGCCGAGCGGCGGGAGATTCGTGCACGGCCGGAGACCGCTGGTGACGGCGTCGGCGTCGCCGGGGCCGCGACCGGCCTCTGACATGCGCCGGCGCCAGCGGTGCGGTGCGACCCGGTACCCACCAGAAGCCGCCCAGGAGAAGCAAGGAACACGACGAGCAGCAGCGCCGGCCCCACCCACGACGGCCGCGGCGGCGGGGCCGACAGCATGGGCAACGTCGCGTTGCGATCGAGGTCGAGATCGTCGAGGTCGCTCACGATGACAGCTCCAGGCCGGTGACGATGACGTCGATGCCGTCGAAGATCCTGCAGGACGGCGCTGCCGGATGGGCCGCGCGTGGCGACGCGGTCGCTCGCGGCCGCACGTTCGAGCGGCGCGTCCGGATCGCGCAAGCCGATGGAGACGCTCGCGAGACCGAGGGCGCCCGGGCTCATCGGCGCGCGCGACTGCCAGTACGTTGGCCGCGATGTGATGGTGATAGCCTTCGCCGGCCGTAGAACCGCGCGCCCGGATAGTCGCGCTGCCGGACCGGGAATCAGAATCGATTGGTAGAACTGTCCGCGTCTCCTCCAGCGATGACACCGACAAGTGGACGTGGCCGATGCGCGTGTCGGCCGGCATCCGCGCGCCGGACCCGTGCGCCCGGCGGCGAGCAGCGAAGCGCGCGTCCAGGGCTTCGGTGAACATGGCCACCTGTCCATCAGACTGCGCCGCGGGCCACTTCGGCTGTCGGCCGATCCGCGTAGAGCTCGATCCCGTTGCCTTCCGGATCGCCTCAAGTAGAGCGCCTCGCTCACGCCGTGATCCGCCGCGCCAATCTGCGCGTCCTCCTCGACGAGCTTTCCGAAGATTCTGCCGAGCGACGGGGCGATCGAGGGAGCAGGAACGCGACGTGGAACAGCCCGGCCGTGCCGCGAAGCCGCGGTGGGGCGCTGCGCGACGACCGCAGCACCATGAGCGCGGGCTCGCGCCCGTCCGCCGAGAGCCGCACCCGCCCGTCACGCCCGGCCAGGCGTTGCAGGCCGAGCTGGCCTTCGTAGAACGACGCGACACGGCCCGCGTCCGCGACGCGCAGCGTGAGCTCGGCCAGCCGGAGGGTGGTGAAGAACCCGTCGGAGGTTCCCATGCTACGAGACTACACCGTTCGCATCCGGTGCGCGCCGGAGCGCGGATGATCCATCGTTGTGCTGACGACGACGGAATAGCATGCCCGAACGCTGAGACGCGCATTAATACCGCCGTCACCGCTGCCCCGATCGCAGAGCTGTTCACGGCACCATGCCAGCTTCACTGTCCGCCGCCGCAAGCCCGCCAGCCGTCTCGACCGGAGCAGGGACCGCGGTGCTGCTGCATCTGGAGCGCACCGGGCCACTGACGATTGGCGAGGCGTCGAAACATCTCGGCCGCGCACAGTCCGTCGTAAGCGAGATGTTTCGCGGCTCGAGCGACGCGCAGACTGATCGAGCGCATGCGCGACGAGCGCGATCGGCGCCGGTACTGGTCTGGCTGACCGGCGAACGGACTCGCCACGATAGCGGAGCAGCGGTCAGGTGCTGTCGCTCGATCTGCTCGACAAGGCCGTGCGACGGATGTCGCCAGCGGCCGTCAGGCGCTGGTGGTGGGGATGCAGGCGCTCATCAGCGCCGCCGATGGAGGTGACTCATGACAACGACGACGCATTGCGAGGTTGCGGAATGTCGATCGAGACGGGCCCGTATTGTCAGCATTGCGTTGGTCCTGACGGCAGGCTTCAGGACTTCGATGAGCGCCTGGCGCGCATGCTGCAGTAACAGCGCCGCCAGCATCCCGGACAGTCAGGCCGAGACGCTGCAGCAGACACTGGAATACATGGCGACCATGCCTGCGTGGAAGGATCACGCCGCGCGTCACCAGTCGCTCGCGCGGTCAGCCGATGCGGCGCCGTGCGCGTTTCGCCGTGCCTGAGCAGCCAGAGGCGATCGTCAGGCAGCTCGGCCGACCGCCACGCCGCGCGCAGCCGCGCCGGAGGCTCATCCATCGGCTCGTCCGAGCAGTTTGAACGTGCCCCAGTGGATGGGCAGCATCGGCGGCGCGGGGTGGCCCATCGAGACCTGTGTGTCCGCGATCTCGCGATAGGCGCGCACCGCGGCGTCCGGGTCCATGTGCACGGCCGACATGATCCATGCCGGTTCGCGCGCCGACGGGCAGCAGCACGAGATCGAAAGGACCGGAAGCGCCGAGTGATTTGCGGGAACTCGGGGTGCCAGGCGGTGTCGCCGGCGAAGATACACCGAGCGGCCGCCCGCCTTCAGCACCCAGCCGCTCCACAGCGTGCGATTGCGGCCCCAGGGCGTGCGACCGCTGAAAGTGCTTCGCCGGGGTGCACGCGACGCGTCAGCCGAGGTCGTCTGCCGTCTCGCGATCCCACCAGCCGTGCTCGCTGACCGCCGTCGCGCCGAGCCGCCGCAGCTGGCGGCCCACACCGACCGGCGCCACCCACCGGGCTTCCGTGTGGCGCCGAACAATGCGTCGCAGCGTGCGGCGATCGAAGTGGTCGTAGTGATCGTGGAGAGGACGACGAGGTCCAGCGGCGGCAGGTCGTCGAACGCGATACCCGGGCGGACCCAGCGCCGCGGTCCCGCGAAACGGAACGGAGAGGCGCGCTCGCCCACATCGGATCCGTCAGCACGTTGAGCGGTCCCAGCTGCAGCAGCGTGCTGGCGTGTCTCGACCCACGTCACCGTCAGGGTGCCGCCGCTGGCGCGCGGGGTATGAAAGGCCGGCGACGAGACCGGAAAGCTCGAGGGAGGCGGGTCGGCCGGCCTGCCGCGTCCGCGCGCTGGCCCATCCATTTGAGCACCGAGCCGAGACCGGCCACGGTGCTGCCGGGCCAGGGGTTCGAGTATCGACGTGCCACCAGGCTCAACATATACGCGCCTTTCGGGCCGATCCAGACGCTGGGACCGACAGCAGGGACGGGCGGCGGCGCACGCCTTCACGGACTCCTAATGGATCCCTGACGCCCCCTTTACGCCGCCGGGCGTAGGGTGGGGCCATGCGAGATCCGACAGCACACCCTCGCAGAGACGGATTGCTGCGGCGACTTGTTCGAAATCTGGACCGACGCGGGCGTCTCTCCTGCCCGATGTCGAGCCCACGCGCCGGCCCGCGGGCCGGCTTGCCCGGCTCTGTGGCGCCGGTCCTGTCTCTGTCTGCCTGGCTGCTCGCCCTCCTCGGCTAGCGCCTGCGCTACAGTTCTCCACGTGTCATCGTCGGCTGGATCGGCACTGCGCGCCGCGATCGCGATCGCGGCCATCGGCGGCATCACCGCCGCGCAACATGCGGCTGCCGCTCAACCCGACCGACAGTGGCGCTGACCTATGTCCTCGCGATCCTGACCATCGCGACGTGTGGGGCATCTCTCGAATCGACGATCGCGTCCATCGTCGCGATGCTCTGTCTCAACTTCTTCTTCCTTCCGCCCGTCGGGACGCTGACCATTTCGGATCCCGCAGAACTGGGTGGCGCTCGCCGCCCTTCATGGCGACCGCCATCGTGACGAGCCAGTTGTCGGGCCGCGCGCGGCGCCGGGCTGGATACGGCGGCGCGCCAGCGCGATCTCGAGCGCCTGTATGCGCTCAGCCGCGCGCAACTGCTCTGAGCGGGGCGACCGCGCCGGGCACCGCGATTGCCACCGACATCGCGACCATCTTCGGCGCGATCGGCAGTGGCCCCCACGTGCGGCGCACAGACACCATCAGCCGCGGCGGCCCAGACGATTTGCCGGACGTCGAGGGCACGCTGCGCGCCGTCGCGCGTCAGGGCATCGTGCTGCAGCACACCTCCGGCGCCATCATCACGGCCATCCGGCTGGGTGGCGCACCGATCGGAAGCCTGGCCCTGTCGGGCGAGCCGCTGAGCGACACAGTCGTCCAGTCGATCGCGAAACCTGGCCGCGATCGCGCTCGAGAGGGCAGCGGAAGGGCAGCAGGTGATGGCGCAGGCCGAAGCCGCGCGTAGAAGCGGGAAGCTGCGGGCGACGCTGCTCGATGCCGTCGCGCACGAGTTCAAGACGCCGCTCACCTCGATCAAGGCCGCCGCCACCGGCCTGGGTGATCGGCTGCCCGCTTCGGGCATGGAGCGCGAAGCTGACGACGATCATCGGGGAGGAATCGGATCGGCTCGAGGCGCTGGTGAGCGACGCCACGCAGATGCTGCGCCTGAGTCTGGCGACTTCAGGCTGCACCTGGCGGAGCACCGCGTGTCCGATCTCGTCACCGCGAGCTTCGGCGAGCTGGCGGCCCGGCTCGACGGCCGCCAGGTGCGAACCTCGTGCCGCCAGGCACTCCAGTCTCCCGGTCGATGGAGATCTGCTGCGCGTCGCGCTCCGACACCTGGCCTGGACAACGCGCGTGAATTTACCGCCTGCCGGCTCGACAGATCACCGTCAGCGCGTCGGCGTCGGACGACGCCGTCGAGATCGCGGTCGCGAGCGAAGGCGTGCCCATCCCGGCCGCCGAGCAATCGGCGATCTTCTCACGCTTCTATCGCGGAAGCGCGGGCCGCAGCGTCCCCGGCAGCGGCATGGGGCTGGCCATCGTCCAAGCAGATCGCGCGCGCGCAGCGGCGGCGATGTGTCGCTGCACACTACCGCGCCGGCAACCGTGTTCCGCCGACGCTGCCGCGAGGATCACGGACGCCGTGAGCGCCGGCTCGCATTCTCGTCGTGGACGACGACCCGCAGATCCGTCGGGTCGATGCGCGTGACGCTCACTGCGCCACGGCTACGAGGTCGACGACGCCCGGAGCGGCGACGAGGCGCTGGAGAAGCTCCGCGAGCGCCAGAGGTTCGATCTGCGTCCTGCTCGACATGAACATGCCGGGGCTGAGCGGGCTCGAAACGTGCCGGCTCATTCGGGCCGATTCCGAAGTCGGCATCATCATGCTGACCGTGCGCGACAGCGAAGCCGACAAGGTCGAGGCGCTCGACGCGGGCGCCGACGACTACGTCACCAAGCCGTTCAGCACGCCCGAGCTGCTCGCGCGCATCCGGGCGGCGCTCCGTCGCTCGCCGATCGGCGCGCGCAGCGGAGATCCGGCACCTGGCACTCGGGCCCGTCGAAGTGGACTTCGATGCCCGACAGGTCAAGCGGGCGACCGCCGGGTGCGCCTGACGCCCAAGGAACTCGACGCTCCTCCGGTATCTGGCAGCGCACGCCGAACAAGGTCGTGCCGCATCGCGAGCTGCTGCAGGCGGTGTGGGGACCCGACTACGGCGACGAAGTCGGACTACCTGCGCGTCATCGATCAACCAGCTCCGTAAGAAGATCGAAGACTCCGTCTACACCCGTACTACCTGCTGACCGAGCCGTGGGTCGGCTACCGCGCTGCGACTGTCTACAGGCCCGTGATGATCCGCCTCGAGTTATCTTCCTGAGCCGTCCTATACGGAACTACCTATGATCGCGCAACTCCCTAAGTGGGTGCGTGTCGTTGCTCGAGGCCAACGGTCACTACGGTGCAGTCCGTTGATGTGCTCACCATGCCGTTGATCTTGGCTTATGTCGCCGTCGGCATCGAGGTCGCTGACGGTGTTCTGGCTGTTCGTCAAGGCCTGCGAGCGGTTGTAACCACATGGACTACATCATTTCGGGCCTCGCGGCCGTGTGGTTCTGTTCGTGCTATCTCGTCTACGCGCTGCTCCGACCGGAACGGTTCTGAGGCGATCATGTCCGCACCTGGGCGTCTACACAGATCCTGTTCTTCTTCATCGCTGATCCTGCGCTCACCAAGCCGATGGGGACCTTTTCATGGCGCGCGTCTTCGAAGGGCGAGCGCACGTTCTCCGCATCCGATGCTGCCGGCCGCTCGAGGTCTCGATCTCAAGCTGTGCCGGCGTGCGCAAGGACGACGAGGAGCAGCACTGGACGCAGCTACGCGGTGCGCTGCTGGCGTTCAGCATCGTGACGAGTTCCTGTTCGCCTACGCGATCCATGCGGCTCCAGGGCTGGCTGCCGCTGAACCCGAAGGGCATTCAGCACGGCGTAGCCGGCCCATGACGCCACGCCGCTCACGCCGGATCTGGCGTTCAACACGGCGGTCAGCTTCATGACCAACACGAACTGGCAGTCGTACGTCGGCGAGACGACGATGAGCTACTTCGTCGCAGATGGCGGCGCTGACGGTGCAGAACTTCATGTCGGCGGCGGCCGGCATCGCGGTCGCCATCGCGCTCATCCGCGGGTTCGCGCGCGGCAGCGAGACGACGATCGGCAACTTCTGGGTCGACTTGACCCGCGCCACGGTCTACATCCTGCTGCCGATCTCGTTCGTCGCGGCGCTGCTGTTCGCCTCGCAGGGCGTCGATCCAGAACTTCGATCGGCCTACACGCAGGCGACGACGGTCGAAGGCGCGACGCAGACGATCGCGCAGGGCCCGGTCGCCTCGCAGGAGGCGATCAAGCAGCTCGGCACCAACGGCGGCGGCTTCTTCAACGCCAACTCCGCGCATCCGTTCGAGAACCCGACGCCGGCGACCACGTGTCCTTCAGATCGTGCTGATCTTCATCATCCCTGCCGGGCTGACCTACACGTTCGGCGCACATGGTGAAGGACACGCGACAGGGGTGGGCGCTGTTCTGGGCGATGAGCGGTGATGTTCCTGATCGGCGTGTTCGTCGCGCACTGCGGCCGAGCAGCAGGGCAATCCGATCACTCGCGCAGCTCGGGCGTCGAGACCGCGGCGACCGGCGACGCAGCCGGGCGGCAACATGGAGGGCAAGGAGACTCGCTTCGGCATCGCGCAGTCGGCGCTGCTTCGCCACGGTGACGACCGATGCGAGCTGCGGCGCGGTCAACAGCCATGCACGACAGCTTCACGCCGCTCGGCGGGCTCGTGCCGCTGTTCAACATTCAGACCGGCGAGGTGATCTTCGGCGGCGTCGGCGCGGGCCTCTACGGGATCCTGCTGCTACGCGATCCTCGGCGGTGTTCATCGCCGGGCTGATGGTCGGCCGCACGCCGGAGTACATCGGCAAGAAGATCGAGCAGAAGGAAGTGAAGATGGCGATGCTCGCGCCTGATCGCCACCGCCTTCAGCATCCTCGTCTTCACGGCGATCAGCGCCGTGATCCCGTTCCGCGAAAGGCGGCTACTGGAACTCCGCCGGGCGCGGCGATCGCGAACCTGAACAACGCCGGCCCGCACGGCTTCAGCTGAGATGCTCTATGCCTACACGAGCGGCACGGGCAACAACGGCAGCGCGTTTGCCGGCATCAACGCGAACACGCCCTGGTATAACCTGACGATCGGTCTCGCCATGCTCATCGGCCGGTTCCTGTTCCTCGCTGCCGCTCCTGGCGGCTGCGGGCAGCCTGGCGGCGAAGAAGCGCGTCCCGATCACCAGCGGGCACGCTGCCGACCCACGGCGCGCTCTGTTCGTCGGCCTGCTCGTCGGCGACGGTGATCATCGTCGGCGCCGCTGACGTTCTTCCCGGCGCCTCGTCGCTCGGGCCGATTGTCGAGCACTTCCTTGATGAAGCAGGGCATCTGTTCTCGCTGGCGCTGCCTTCGCTGTCTGGGTGAGTCATGGCTGCAATCGCAACGATGCCTCGCCCGACCGAGCCTCCGGCGCGGCCGGATGCCCGACGATGACACGTCGCTGCTGCCGAAGAAGCTGGCGCGTGCGCGGCCGCTGTTCGATCCGGAGATCGTCGGCCGCGCGCTGCCGCGAGTCGTTCGTCAAGCTGAATCCGCGTGACGCTCGATCAAGAACCCGGTGATGCTTCGTCGTCGAAGTCGGCGCCGCGCTCACGACGCGTGTTCTCGATCCGCGACGTCGTCACGCGGCGCGCGCCGGATCGGCTGTTCGGCTTGCAGATCGCGCTCTGGCTGTGGTTCACCGGTGCTGTTCGCCAACTTCGCCGAAGCGATGGCGGAGGCGCGCGGCAAGGCCCAGGCCGACACGCTGCGCAAGACCAAGACCGACACGCTGGCGCAAGCGCGTGCTTCGCGGCGGGACGACCGAGCAGGTCCCGGCCTCGCGCTGCGCGCCGGCGACGTCGTGCTCTGCGAGGCCGGCGACGTCGATCCCCGGCGACGGCGAGGTGATCGAGGGCGTCGCGTCGGTCGACGAATCGGTGATCACCGGCGAGAGCGCGCCGGTCATCCGCGAGTCGGGCGGCGACCGCAGCGCGGTCACCGGCGGCACGCGGGTGCTGTCGGACTGGATCAAGGTCACGGATCACGTCGAACCCGGGCGAGACGTTCCTCGACCGGATGATCGCGCTCGTCGAAGGCGCGCAGCGCCAGAAGACGCCGAACGAGATCGCGCTGAACATCCTGATCGCCGGGCTCGACGCTGATCTTCCTGCTCGCCGTGGCGACGCTGCAGCCGTACGCGGCCTACAGCGTGGCGCCGGCCGGCGCCGGCGCGGTGCCGAGCGTCGCCGTGCTCGTCGTCGCTGCTGGTCTGCCTGATCCCGACCACGATCGGCGGGCTGCTCTCGGCGATCGGCATCGCCGGCATGGACCGCGTGATGCAGCACAACGTGCTGCGCCATGAGCGGCAAGGCCGTCGAGAGCGTCCGGCGACGTGCACACGCTGCTGCTCGACAAGACCGGGCACGATCACGCTCGGCAACCGCCAGGCCGTCGAGTTCCTGCCGCTCGCCGGCGTCGACGGACGGCGAGCTGGCCGACGCCGCGCAGCTTGTCGAGCCTGGCGGACGAGACGCCGGAAGGCCGCTCGATCGTCGTGCTGGCGAAGGAGCGATTCCGGCTGCGCGGCCGCGAGGTGGCGCGACAAGCCGCGCGACATTCATCCCCTTCTCGGCCTACACGCGCATGAGCGGCGTGGACCTCGACGGACGCCAGCTGCGCAAGGGCGCCACGGACGCCATCGTCGACGTTCGTGAAGGAGCAGGGCGGCGACGTGCCGCCGGAGCTCACCGAGGCGACCGAGCAGCATCTCGCGCACGGGCGGCACGCCGCTGGCGGTCGCCGACGGCCGGCGGCTGCTCGGGCGTGATCCACCTGAAGGACGTCGTCAAGGGCGGCATGAAGGAGCGCATCGCGCAGCTCCGCTCGATGGGCATCCGCTCGGTCATGATCACCGGCGACAACCCGCTGACGGCCGCCGCGATCGCCAGCGAGGCCGGCGTGGACGACTTCCTGGCGCAGGCGACGCCGAAGGACAAGCTCGAATACATCCAGAAGGAGCAGGCCGGCGGGCCGGCTGGTCGCGATGACCGGCGACGGCACCAACGACGCGCCCGGCGCTCGCGCAGGCCGACGTCGGCGTGGCGATGAACACCGGCACGCATGGCCGCGCAAGGAAGCCGGCAACATGGTGGACCTCGACAGCAACCCGACCAAGCTGATCGAGATCGTCGCGATCGGCAAGCAGCTGCTGATCACGCGCGGCGCGCTGACGACGTTCTCGATCGCCAACGACGTCGCGAAGTACTTCGCCATCATCCCGGCGATGTTCATGGCGACGTATCCGGCGCTCGGCGCGCTGAACATCATGCGGCTGCACACGCCGGCAGAGCGCCATCCTGGCGGCGGTGATCTTCAACGCGCTGATCATCATCGCGCTGGTGCCGCTGGCGCTGCGCGGCGTGAAGTACCGCCCGCAGAGCGCCGCGGCGATGCTGCGCCGCAACCTGCTGATCTACGGCGTCGGCGGCATCATCGCGCCGTTCCCGGGCATCTGGGTGATCGATCAGCTGCTGGTCCTGCTGCACCTGGCGTGAGGATCGTCCATGTGGTCCTATCTCGCTCCGGCGTTTCAGCATCACCGTCGTTCTGACCGTCCTGACCGGCCTGATTCTATCCGGCCGCCGTCACCGCCGTGAGCGCAGAGTCTTGTTCCCCGGCAGGCCCACGGGTCGCTGCTGACCCGTCGACGGTATGGTCGATCGGGCTCGGCGCTGATCGCGCCAGAACTTCACACAGGCCTGAATATTTCCACCCGCGCACCGTCGGCGCGCCAGCCACGACGCATCGTTGTCGAGCGGATCGAACTTCGGCCCGACGAACCAGAAGCTCATCGACCGGGTGAAGGCCTCGATGGCCCAGTACCGCCAGGAGAATCCCGACTACACTGGGCCGGTTGCCGGCCGACGCGGTGACGCGCGCTCCGGCAGCGGCCTGATCCCGCATATCAGCCCGGCGAACGCGGACGTCCAGGCTCACGCGCGTGGACGCGTGCCCGCAACCTCCAGCCGACCAGGTGCGCGGCGTCATCGCGGAGGATTGCCGAGGGCCCGCTGGCTCGCGTTCATCGGAGAGCCGCGCGTCAACGTGCTGAAGCTGAACTCTGTCGCTCGACGAGCGATTCGGCCAGAAATCAAGCACTAATCGCCATTCGTCATTCGTCATATTTTCCGTCAATGAGCCCTCGCCCCGTTGACCTTCGCCCCGATCCCGAGGCACTGCTGCGCCAGGCAGCGCAGGCGGCCGAGCGCGCGGGCAGCTGAAGGCTGATTCCTCGGCTACGCCTCCGGCGTCGGCAAGTCCTTCCGGATGTTCGACTACCAGCGCCGCCGCCGCCGGGAACGCGGCGAGGACGTCGCCGTCGCGGCCGGCTGCAACCCGACGTCGACGATGAGGTGCGGGCGATGGTCGATCAGCTCGAGACCATCCCGCCTCGGATCATGGATGGCGTCGAGCTGGTAGACCTCGCCGCCAGTGCTGGCGCGCGCCGGCCGGCTGTGTGTGTGTCGTCGACGGGCTGGCGTCCGGATCAATCCGCCGGCAGCGGCCGCCACCCCACCCGCCATTGACGAGGACGTGCAGTGTGCCTTGATCGCGGCCGGCATCTCTTTGGTGCTGACGGCAGTCAACCTCGACGACATCGAGGAACAGCAGGACTTCGTCGAGCGGCTCACGGGCCGCAGGAAACGCGTCAGGACCGTTCCGCAGGAGTTCCCGTGAACCGGGCCGACGAAGTGGTGGTGGTGGATGCTCCCACCGAGCGCGACGATCGCGTGCTTTCGAGCTTCGCCAGCGCGCGCTGCTGCTCTGCCGCCGATGTCGCCGAGCGGCAGCTCGACGAGTATCTCCGACCTCAATCGCATCCAGACGTCCTGGGGCACGCAGGAGCGGATACTCGTCTGCATGACGGCGCCGCGCGCCAACGCGTCGACCATGCTGGCCAGCGGACGCCGCAACGCCGGAACGGTTCCACGGGAGCTGTTTGCCGTCTACGTGACGCAGAAGAACCTCACGCCGGAGGATCGGTCGGCGCTGGCGCGGAACGTGATGCTCGCCGCGCCCAGCAGGCCCACGTTCGTCATCCTGGAAGGGCAGCGACCCGATCCTGGCGATTCTCGACTACGCGCGCTGAATGGCGTCACCCAGGCTGTTCGTTGGCCACAACCTCCGCCGGACGTGGCGCACGCAGCTCGCCGGAGCTCGCTGGACGGCTGATCCGCGACGCCGGGGAATGGACGTCCGCGTCGTTTCCGCACTGACCGTGACGACTGGCTCTCCGGCCCGCGGGCGGTTGAACGTCTTTCTCGGCTACGCCGCCGGCGTCGGCAAGACCTACCAGATGCTGACCGAGGCGCAGGAGCTGGCCAGGGCCGGCACGGATGTCGTGATCGGCTACTTCGAGCCGCATGCGCGGGCCGACACGATCGCGCTGACCGAGGGCCTCGAGACGATTCCCAGGCGCGAGATCGCATACCGCGGGGCGACGTTTCACGAGATGGATACCGACGCCATCCTCCGGCGTCATCCAGCCGTGGCGGTCGGGACGAGTTCCCGCACGCGAACGTGCCCGGATCGCCGCGGCCAAGCGGTGGAGGATCTGCACCGGCGCTGCTCGATGCTGGCATCGTATGTCGCTGACGACGATGAACGTAGCAGCGTGGAGAGCCTGAACGATCAGATCTGGCAGAGCACCGGCGTCAGCGTTCGCGAGACCGTGCCGGACTGGGTGGTGCAGCAGGCAGCAATACGTAACC
>ERZ1370068.6838-contig-5796_pt1 | contig 40503 bp, 45 predicted proteins | sample MGYA00561227_ERZ1370068 | MGnify/ENA primary metagenome ERZ1370068 (study PRJEB38410, sample SAMEA6850437) | metagenome | study: Metagenomic assessment of the ecological functions of the soil: analysis of the soil microbiota associated with the... | reverse complement strand
TACGTATTGCTCAGCTCAAGGCGCTGGCGCGCGCGTGGGCGTCGCCGGGCCTACGGCTGGGCGTGGCCCTCGTCGTCATCGGCGCGGTGCTCGTGGTCGTGGCCGGGCGCACGCTCGAGATCTCGCCGGCGGCCGCCGTGCTCGCGCTGATCGGCTCAGCATGGCCTTCTCATCGCGCGTCACATGCCGATCGCGTTCGCGGTGGGCACCGCCTGCGTGGTCTACGTCCTGCTGCGCGGCGAGCTGCCGCCTGATCGTGGTGCCCCACCGCATGATCGGCGGCATGGACTCGTTCCTGCTGCTGGCGATGCCGCTCTTCGTGCTGGCCGGGCGATCTCATGAACACCGGCGGCATCACCGAGCGGCTGGTCGGAGCTTCGCGCGGGCGCTGGTGGGGGCACATCCGCCGGCGGCCTCGGCATGACCACGGTGGTGAGCGAGTATCTCTTCTCCGGCATCTCGGCTCCTCCGCGGCCGACGTCTCCGCGGTGGGCTCGCTGCTCGATCCCGGCTCACGACCGCGCGCGGGCTACCGGCCCGAAGCTGGCCGTCTCGATCGTGGCGGCCGCCCTCCGCGATGGGCGTGCTGGTGCCGCCGTGCCTGATGATGGTGGTGCTCGCGAGCCTGACCGACCTCTCGGTGGCCGCCCTCTTCATGGCCGGTCTTCCTGCCCGCCGCGGCCATGGCCCTGCTGCTGATGCCGGGCTGATCTACGTGCAGGCGCGGCGGGAGAACCTGCCGCGCCGAGCCACGGCCGTCCGGCGCGGGAGGTGCTGCGCGCGCTGCGCGCGGGGCACGCTGCCGCTCATCGCGCCGGTGATCATCCTGGGCGGCATCCTGGGCGGGATCGTCGCACCCCACCGGAGGCCGCGGTGCTCGCGCGTGCTCCATGCGCTGGTGCTCGGGAAACTGGTCGATCTACCGCAGAGATCCGCCCGCGCGACCTCATGCCGCTCGCTGATCAACACCGCCTCGCTCACCGGCATGGTGATGCTGCTGCTGGTCGGCACCGCCTCCGGTGCTCTCGCTGGATCTTCGCGCGCGCCGGGAGCATCCGCGGCTGATCGCGGGCGCTGCTCCTCGGGCTCTCGTCCGGACTGACCCTCGTGCTGCTGGTCACCATCCTCGTCTTCGTGCCCCTGGGGCGCTGCATCCTCGAGGGCGTGCCCGCCACGATCATCCTGGTGCCGGTGTTCTTCCGATCATCGCGCGCTTCGGCATCGATCCGCTGCACCACGGCAGCTCCTGGTGGTCGCGGCGCTCGGCCTCGGTCTTCTTCATCCCGCCTTTCGGCGTGGGCTTCTTCATCGCCGTGCGCGCTCGGCCGCACCAGCGTGGAGGAGCGCCGCGCGAGCCTACGCTGCCCTACGTGCCGCCGTGCTGCTGGTACGGCCTGCTCCTGGTCGCGTTCGTGCCGTGGATCACGCCCGTCGTGTCCACGGCCTGCATGAAGCTCTGAGAGGCGCCGGCCATGCTCCACAGCCCTGCCGCGCCACCCCGAGACGTGCTTCTGGGGGTTCTTCGACGCCGCGCGCTGCCGCCCGGTGCTGCGGGTGCGGCTCGGGCGACCTCGTGCGGATCGAGACGCTCGACCCACCAGGCCGGCGACGCGCCGACCTGCATGATGGACGCCGGCGTGAAGGCGGTCTACGACGCCATCCCGATCGCCGCGCGCGGTCCCGGCGTGCACGTCATGACCGGGTCCCATCCACGTGGAGGGCGCCAGCCGCCGGCGACACGCTCGGAGATCCGCGTGCTCTCGATGGAGCCGCGGCTGGCCTACGGCACCAACATCGCGGCGTGGTGGGGGGCCATCTCTACGACGACTTCGCCAAGGAGCGCATCACGATCTACCGGATCGACGCGGCCGCCGGGCCTGGCGCGGGCCGCGTTCGCCTTCGACTACAAGACCACGCCCGCGCTACGAGCAGCCCGGCATCATCGTGCCGCCCGACGCCGGCGCCCGCCAGCCCGCGCTGGGCCGACGTCGTGGTGCCGCTCCGGCGCCGCACTTCGGCGTGGGCGGCGTGGCGCCGCGCGAGCCGGGCCGGCTCAACAGCATCCCGCGCGGCGAGTTCGGCGGCAACGTGGACAACTGGCGCTTCGGGCCGGGGCGCGGCGATGCTACTACCCGGTCTTCCACCCGGGCGCGCTCTGCTACCTCGGCGATCCGCACATGGCCGAGGGCGACGCGCGAGCTCCGGCACCGCCATCGAGGCCTCGGCCAACGCGGTCGTGCAGATCACCGTGCGAAAGGACCTGCGTCTGACGGCTCCGATGCTCGGAGACGCCGACCCACTGGATCGCGCCACGGCTTCGACGAGGATCTCAATCGTGCCATGAAGGTCGGCGGCGCGGCGCCCTGCTCGACCTTCCTGGTCGAGCAGCGCGGGCTGAGCCGACGACGACGCCTCACTCGCTGATCTCGGTGGCGCGGCGACTTTCGGGTCGACGCAGGTGGTGGACCAGCGCCAGGGCGTGCACGGCATGATCGCCGCAGAATCTGTTCCCGCCGGCGGGTGAGTCGCGGAGGCGCAGCACGCCGGTGGCCGGCGCGCCCGTGTGGGCCGTGCGGCGCGCCTGCCGTGGCCTGCCTGCACGCCGTAATCTCGCGCCGGGGCTCGGCGAGCCGGGCCCCCCATCCCCAGAGGGGCTGGGCGCGGGGATCCAGGCCGAATCGTCGTCGGCTCGCCTCGCCGAGCCCGGCGCTCGAACGCGCGATTATCGACTGGCTACGCGGCGAAGAAGGCGCGCCCATGGACTCTACCACGGGCCGCGCTCGGTCTCCAGCATCACCGCTACCTCCCACGAGCGATCGCGCGGCAGATTCCACGGAGGTCTCTGGAGTCCACGCCAGGCCTAAGGCGACCGCCGCGGTGCGTGGCGGGCTCGTGGCCACGGCGACCGACGCGGTCGTGCGGCGATCTCGGCATCCGTGGCGGGCGCATCGCGACGATCGATCAGGGGCTGCCGGCAGAACGGACAGGAGATCGACGCGCGCGGCCTGATCGTGATGCCGGGCGGCGTCGACGTGCACACGCACCTCGACCTCGATCTCGGCGGCACGCGCACGGCGGACGATTTCGAGTCGGGGACTGCGGCGGCGGCTGCGGCGGGCGTCACGACGATCTGCGACTACGCCTGGCAGCGACAGGGCACGAGCCTGGCCGACCACGATCGAGACGTGGAAGGCCAAGGCGCAGGGCAAGCGCCCACGTGGACTACGGCTTCCACGTGATCCTGTCCGAGGCCAGCGACGCGGTGCTGAAGAGCTGCCAGCGCTGGTGGCGGCCGGTTTCCCGAGCGTCAAGGTGTTCACCATCCGCGAGTTCGGCTCTGTCCGACGAGGCGCTGCTGCGCGTGCTGCGGGCGGCGCGCGCCGCCGGCGCGCTGGTGAACGTGCACTGCGAGAACAGCGAGATGCTCGACCTGGCCCAGGCCGATCTGGTCGCGGCCGGCCGCACCGATCCGCGCCACTACGCCGAGAGCCGCCCCGCGCTGGCCGGAGGTCGAGGCCACGCGCCGGGTCATCGACTACGCCGAGCGGCTGGTCGACGCCGAGGTCTACATCGTCCACATGTCCTGCTCGGGCGCGGCCGACGCCGGTGCGGGCCGCGCGCCGGCGCGGCCTGCGCGTCGTGGGGCGAGACGCGGCCGATCTATCCTCGGGCCTCACGCAGGAGGCGTACGCGCAGGGCGGGGTGGAGGCGGCGAAGGTCTGCAGGCGCGCCGCCGCTCCGGACCGAGGCGGATCTGAACGCGCTGTGGGACGCGCTACGCGCCGGCGACATCCAGACGATCGGCAGCGACAACACGTCGTGGACCGTGGAAGCAGAAGGCCGAAGGCGCGGGCGACTTTCGCCAGATCCCCTACGGCGTGCCGGGGCTCGAGACCGGAGATGCGCGTGGTCTACTCCGAGGGCGTCGCCAAGGGCCGTCTCTCGCTTGCAGTGCGCTTCGTCGCCGCCTTCGCCACCACGCCCGCGAAGCTCTTCGGCCTCTACCCTCGGAAAGGCACGATCGCGGTCGGGAGCGACGCCGACCTGCTGCTGCTCGATCCCACGGCCAGCAGACCATCGACGAGCGCGCTTCACTCGCGAGCTGGCTACGATCCTCTTCACGGCTTCGAGGTGCGGGCGTGCCGCGGGTTGATCACGCGCGCGGCGAGGTGATCGCGCGGGATCGCAGCCGCTGAGCCGCCCCGGCGCGGTCAGCCGTGCTGCGAGAACGGTGCCGGGCTAAGGGAGCTGCTGGGCGAGATAGGGCTGTTCAGACACGCGCCGCGCTCGGCCGCCGCGATCGCCGTGCACCGACGCAGAGCTTCTCGTCATGCGGAACGAACGCCTCGAGGTGGCTGATCCGGAACCGGCCCGAGCTCACGCTCGAGCTCCTCAAGTCGCTTTCGGATCAGATCGTGTCGAGGACTCCTGAAGACTTGCCGGCCCGTGCAGACGCCTGCGAGGCAGGCCAGTGTCGTCCTCCGCGGTACGAGGTCAGTACGGAAGCCGGCGGTGCGTCACGGGTAGCCGGGCGCTGGCTCGCGCAGCTCGTCGCGGAAGGCGGGCGCGGCGATGGCGATGAGCGCGGCCGCGCGCTGGCGGATGGTCCGGCCGCGCAGTTCGGCGACGCCGTAGCCCATCACGACCTTGTCGACCACATTCTTGTGCGTGGTGACGATGGCCGCTGGGGTGAGCGTCGGCTGGATGCGGGAGATCGTGCCGTTCACCGCGGTCGCGTGCGCTACGATGAACGACTGCCCACGGTCGATGTACGTCAGCGGCGCGAGGGCTTGGCCGTGACCGCGTAGACCTTCATCGCCGCGGCCCCGCAGCTGCGGCGCCGAGGTCCTCGCAGCGAAGCCTTGAATCCGCGAGACGCTCCAGCGCGTCGCCCGAGACGAGGAACTGGCGGCTCGAGGTCTCGCGTCGCCTGTTCGATGCGTGACGTGGTGTTCATCACGTCGCCGTGGTACACGATCGCGCGCCGACTGCCTCCTCACTTCTCCGGTGACTACCGGGCCGGCGTGCAGCAGCGCGCGAGGCGCGGCACGGCGCTGAACTCGCGCTCAAACTCCGGCGCGGCCCGCGCGAACGCCTGTTCGATCGCGAAGAAGCAGGCGAGCGGTCGAGCGCCGTCGCGCCCTCGGTCACCGTCCAGGTGATCACGATCTCGTCGCCGACGTACTGATAGACCTCGCCTCGCTCGTCGTCGATCGGGTCCGAGGCGAGCCGGAAGACTTCGCCGAGAAAGCGATGCACCGCGCCGGGGCCGATCCGCTCGGCGAGCGGCGTCGAGCCAATGATGTCGACGAACAGGAAGAATCGCTCCTCCGTGCGTGAGCGGTGGTAGCGGCCGAACACGATGTCGCGCAGGGTGCGTTCGCCGACCAGGCGGCTCAGCTGCAGCACAAAGATGGCGAGGCCCACGAGAAAGAATGTGCGCGCCATCCTCGGGGCCACCGGAGTCTTGATGTGCTCGGAGATCGCTGCTGCGAGATCGGGGCTGAGCAGCATGGGGGCGATGGCGACGACCCGCCAGCCGAGCCCGCCTCCGACGACGAGCGTGACCACGATGCCGTAGACGAAGTACCTTCATCGCGAAGGTGAGGAGGAACGGCACCCGCTCGAGCGCGTGACCGAGCCGCGTCGGGAGGAGGAAGATCTCGGCGCCGAGAATCGCGCCGATCATTATCACGCCGCTGGTGGCGCCGGCCAGGGCGCCGAGCTTGCGCCGAGCGGCGCGTCGCGAACCAGGCCGGTCGTTGCCCCGAACATTCCGCCGATGGCGAGACCCCAGCCGAGTGCGCGGAGGAGAGCCGACGCTCGTCGTGTGCTCGCCCATCGTTGGCATGTCAGGACGGCATCAAGCCCATCGGCTGGTCTTCCAACACGAGTGTCACCACTGGTCGGCCTGCAGCCGCAGCGACGGCGGGACCGAGCGCTTTCGCGGTCTTGAGGATGATCACCGGCTCCAAGTCTTGAGCTGTGGCACGAGCCTAAGACTCTTCCCTGGATGGATCAGGAGGTGGCCGGGGACCCGGAGTTACCGCCCGAGCTACCCCGATCAGCCCGCGTCGAGCGGGTCCACGGCGTCCGGGCCGATCCACTGGATGCCCGCGCCCGCGCGCCCTTCACCGCGGTCACCTCGACCTCCACGACCAGCTCCGGGCCGCGCGAGGCCCGCTGATGCGGCAGCCGAGCGACGTCGGGTGGCTCTTCGCGAACCAGTGCCGGCCCTCGCCGTGCGGCGCGGTTCTGCCGCGCGCCCTCCACGGTGAACGTCGCGGCGGCGCACGACGTCGTCCATCGAGGCGCCCGCCTGGCTCGAGCGCCCAGCGGATCGTCGTCGATGCGCGAGGTCGTACTGGCGCGGCCCAGTCGCCCGCCGCCTGTGGCTCGCCGGCGGAGGACATCGGACGTGCAGCCGCTGACGTAGACGCGGTCGCCCGACCACGACCGCGCGCGCGTATCCGCGCGGCTTCTCCGCAGCGTGCTGCGGTGTAGATGTCGCGGCGCGTCCGCGCGGCGCCCAGCACGGCCTCCGCCTCGATCTCGATCAGCAGCTCCGGGCGGACGAGCGCCGGGATGCCGAGCAGCGTCGAGACGGGACGCACGTCGCCGAGCGGCCTCGACGAACGCCCGCGTGTACTCGGCGCTCTTGCCGAGGTCGGTCGAGGAACGTCTTGGTGTAGACGAGGTCGCCCGGCGCGCCGCCGGCGTCGTGCCAGCGCCGCGAGGATCGTGTCCATCGTCGCGCGCGGTCTGGCGGTACATGTCGCCGGGGCCCTCGACGCCGCCGCCGGGCCCGGAGCGCGTGGAGCCGGAGATGAACACGCGATCGCCCGACGCGCACGGCCCGCGAGTACGCGTAGACTGTCCTCGATGGCGCACTGCCGGAGGAGATGCGCTGCGCGGAGCGTGCCGGCGCCGTCGACGGCGTCGAGCTCGATCTCGACGAGCTGCGCCGGCCGCGCCAGCCCGTTGACCTGACGAGCGTGGCCGCCGGCCGCGCGTCGCGAAGGTAGCCGGGCGATCGCGCGCGGCCGCCGCGTCGGCCACGCGCGACGTCGGTGACGTAGATGCGGCTGCGCACCACGTCGTCGAGACGCGCCGCCCGCCTTGCCCATGCTCCACTCGCGGCGATCGCCATGATCGCGTCGACCTGCTGGGCCACGTCGCCCTCGCCGCGGACGTTGCCCTGCCGATCGATCGCGGTGGTGCCGGACTGCAGCACCGTGTCGCCGACGCGCAGGCGCGCGAGTAGTGGGGCGAGCTGCCTCGAGCTGGCGACTCGGAGGCGACGTTGAGACGACGGGCCGCTGCTCATGCGTTCTTCCGAGGGCTTCGGCCTTGCGGCGCTCGGTCTCCGCCACGAGGCGGGCCCGCGCCAGGACGACCTGCGCCCGCTTGTACACGGGGACGTCGACCATCTTGCCGTCGAGGTTGACGGACGCCGTGCCTCGGCGCACGCCGTCCTCGAACGCCTCGACCACCCGCCGCGCCTGCTCCACCTTGGCGGGGTCGGGTGTGAACACGCGGTTCAGCACGGTCACCTGGTCGGGATGAATGCAGCCCGCGCCCTCGCAGCCGAGCTGGCGCGCGCGCTGGGCGGCGCCCTCGAAGGTGGCGAGGTCGCGGAATCCGGCGATGCTGCCGACGAGCCCGGTGGGCTGCACGCCGACCGCCTTGCAGACACGACACCAGGTGGGCGACCGGGTAGAGGAGCTCGAGGCCGTCGGCCGAGGGCTCGACGCCCAGCTCCAGGCAGTAGTCCTCGACGCCGATGCTCATGGTGGCGATGCGATCGCTGCGCGCCGGGCGATCTCCTCGACGGCCAGCAGCCGCGCGGCGTCTCGATGGCGAGCGACAGGCGCAGATGCCTGGGCGTGAGGCCGCGCGTGCGCTCCAGGCGCTCGATCCGCGCGACGATGTCGTGGATCTGCGCGGCCGATTCCGCCTTGGGGAATCGACGAGCCCGTCGAGGCCCGGGTGGATGCACGGCGTCGATGTCGTCGGCGAGCAGGGCCGGGTCGTTGTTGACCCGCACCAGCACCTCGGCGCCGCCGCGCCTGCGACCGCGAGCGAGCCCGGCACGAGCTTGCGGGCGCTGGCCTTCTCCTGCGGGGGCACCGAGTCCTCGAGATCGAGGACGATCGCATCCGCGCCCGCGGCGTGTAGGCCTTCTCCACGAAGCGCGGCTGCGTTGACGGGAAGAATCAGGGACGAGCGGCGGGCGCGGAGCACGGCCATCGTCAGATGATTCCTTTCTGTGACGAGCGCGTCGATGCGCGCGTCGGAGTAGCCGATGCGGGTGAAGATCTCGCGGTTGTGCTGGCCGATCGCCGGCGCCGGGCTGCGCAGCGGCCCGGGCGTGCCGCTCAGCCGCGGCACGATGGCGTGCATGGGCACCTCGCCCATGTCGGCGTCGGGCGCCTCCACCACGATGCCGCGCTCCTGCACGTGCGGGTCGTCGAGGAACTGGCCGATGTCGTAGACCGGCGCGGCGGTGACGCTCGGCCGCCTCGAAGAACGTGATGGCCTCGGCCAGTGTGCGCTGCTTGATGAAGCCGCCCACGATGGCGTCGACCTCGCTCGCGCCGCTTCACGCGCTCGGTGTTGGTCTTGAAGGCGGGATCGTGGTTCAGGTCGTCGCGCCCGATGGCGCTGGAACAGCTCGCTCGGTCATGGCCTGGGTCGACGCCGGAGATCGCCACCCAGCCGCCGTCGCTGCGTGGCGTACACGTTGCGGGGCGAGGTGCCCTCCGAGGCGCTGCCCACGCGCCGGCGCACCTTGCGCGAGAGCTTGTAGATCGCGGCCTCGGGCCCGAGGATCGAGAAGATCGACTCCAGCAGGCTGACGTCGATGACCTGGCCGCGGCCGCCGTTGACCTCGACGTTGCGCACGGCGATCACGGTGGCCATGGCGCCGGACAGGCCCGCGATCATGTCGGCCATGGCGAGCGGGGGTAGCACCGGCTCGCGATCCTCGAAGCCGTTGCGCGACGCGAAGCCCGACATGGCCTCGACGAGGGTGCCGAAGCCCGGGCGCTTGGCGTACGGGCCGGTCTGGCCCGAATCCCGAGACCCGCACGACGACCAGCTTCGGGATTGCGCGCGAGCAGCGCGTCGGGGCCGACGCCGAGCTGCTCGAGGTAGCGGAAGCGGAAGCTCTCGATCATGCACGTCGAAGTGCGCGGCGAGATCGAGGATGATGCCGGGCGCCTCCGGCGGCCTTCAGATCGAGCGTGATGCTCTTCTTGTTCCGCGCGTACACCTTCCAGTGCACGCTCACGCCGGCCTCGCGCCAGTCGCGCAGCGTGTCGCCCGTGCCCGGCGATTCGACCTTCACGACCTCGGCGCCGAAGTCGGCGAGCTGCAGGCTCAGCATGTTGCCGGCCACCAGCCGGGAGAAGTCGAGCACGCGGACGCCGCGCAGCGGCCCCTCGGCGGTCCGGCTCGAACGGCTGCTTGGGGATGGGCATCGGCGGTCTCCTCCGGGGCCAGGTGGCGGCGAGATTGTGGCACAATCCGGATGCGCTGTTGCGTCCGAATCGTTTGTCGTCGATCGCGAGAGCCGGAGGTTGAGGCTGCCACCATGAGCACGTCTCCCTGAGCGCGGTCCAGGCGCTCATCTTCGATACCGTACGGGACCGTGGTGGACTGGCGCACGACGCGTGCTCGAGGCGCTCCGCGCGCTGGGGCGCGCGCGGAATCTCACGGTCGACTGGGAGGCAGTTCCTGGCGTTCGTGGGAGCCGCGGTCGATTCTCGACCGCGTGAACACCGGCCGAGCTGCCGTGGATGACGATGGAGAGCGTCCACCGGCTCGCGCTCCAGACGCCGCTGGCTGCCACGGCGTGACCGGGCTGACCGACGAGGAGATCGATCGGCTCGTGCTGGCGCGCTGGCGCATTGAACCCCTGGCCCGATTCAGTGCCGGGCTTGACCCGACTGAAGCGGCGGTACGTCATCAGCCCGCTGTCCAACGCGAGCTTCATCGGCATGGTGAGGCTGGCGAAGTTCGCCGGCTTGCCCTGGGATTGCGTGATCACGGCGGGAGAACGCGCGCCGGTACAAGCCGCGCTCCGGACGCGTACCGCACCGCGGACGGCGTCCTGCCGGGGCTGCGCCCCGAAAGCAGGTGATGCTGGTGGCCGCCCTGCGCAACCACGACCCGCGCGCCGCCCAGTGGCCAGGGCCTCTGCACCGCGTTCGTCCCGCGGCCCACCGAGCACGGCCCGGGACAGACGACGGATCTCTCGCCGGAAGGGGAGTGGAGCGTCGTCGCGAAGGACTTTTCTCTGATCTCGCGGGGCGCTCGGCGCGTGACCATCGCGCGCATCCCTGGCTCCTGCGCGCTGTGCCGCTCACGCTGTGTGCTGTCTCGGTGGTGGAGGACGGCACGCTGGTCGCCGTCGAGCCCGATCCTCGCCCGACCGGCGCGAGCCTGTGCGTCAAGGGACGCGCCGCGCCCGGCGCTGGTCTATGCGCCGATCGGCTCCTCTATCCCATGCGCCGCACGCGCGCCGAAGGGCGACCCCGACGCCGGCTGGGAGCGGATCGGCTGGGACGAGGCGCTCGACTGGACCGCCGCGCGCATGCGCGCAGGTGGCCGAAGCGCCCGGGCCCGGGCGATCGGCGTTCGCGCTGACGACGCCGGCGGGCACCGCGGTCTCCGACGGCTTCCGTGGATCAATCGGCTCGTCGGATGTTCGGGAGTCCAAACCTGGTGTGGGGCGAGGAGGCGTGCGCCTGGCACCGCGATTCCGTGACGCGCACCTTCGGTGAGCGCGGACATCGGCACGCCGGACTTCGAGCGGACCGGCTGCCTGCTGCTGTGGGGCCACAATCCGGCGAACACGTATCTGGCCCAGGCCACCGCCGTCGCGGAGGCAAAGACGCGCGGCGCCGCGCTCGTCGTGGTCGGACCCGCGGCGGGCCGGACCGGCCAGCTGCGCCGATCAATGGCTGCGCGTGCGGCCGGGGACCGACGGCGCGCTGGCGCTGGGTCTGGCCCTCGGTCATGATCGCCGAGGGCTGGTACGACCGGGAGTTCATCCGCGACTGGTCCAACGGCGCCCTGCTGGTGCGCGACGACAACGGTCGGTTCCTCTCCGCCGCCGATCTCGACGCGGGCGGCGCGGCGCACGCACCACGTCGCCTGCGGACCAGCGCGTCGGGCGCCCGGTCGTCTACGACGCGCGCGCGCCGGGCGCGCTACACCGAGCGCGTCGAGGATCCGCTGATGCTCGGCGCCGTGCGCTGCGCCACCCGGAGCGGTCCGGTCGGCTGCCGCCCTGCGTTCGAGCGCTACGCGGCCGCTCTGTCGCGACTACCCGCCCGCGCGGGTCGCGCAGATCACAGGGCGTGCCGCGCCGAGCAGATCGTCGACGACCGCGCGCCTGCTCTGGGAGCGCCGCCCGGTGGCGTACTTCCACTGGACCGGGCCTGAGCAGCACACCAACGCGAGCCAGACCGTGCGGGCGATGTCGCTTGCTGTACGCGCTGACCGGCAGCTGGGGATGCCCCGGCGGCAACGTCCGGCCGACGCGGCCCGTCCACCAACGACCTGGCGCCGCTCGCGTTGCTCTCCGAAGCGCAGCGTGCGAAGGCGCTGGCCACTCGCCGAGCGGCCGCTCGGCCCGCGGCCGCCTCGGGTGGGCGACGGGCGCCGACGTCTACCGCGCCATCCTGCACGGCACGCCGTGACCGGTGCGGGGATGGTGGGCTTCGGCGCCAACCTGCTTCTCTCCCAGCCCGACGCCAGCGTGGCGCGCGCGGCCTGTGGCGGCTGGACTTCTCGTCTACGCCGATCTCGTTCCTCACGCCGACGGCGGCGCTGGCCGACGTGGTGCTTGCCCGTGTCCACGGCGTGGGAGCGCGAGGGCCTGCGCGTGGAGCTTCGGTCCGACGCCACGCGGGCGAGCGCCACGTGCAGCTGTCGGCGCGCGGCCGTGCGCGCCACGGGGCGAGGCGCGCTCGGACATCTGGATCGCCTGCGTGAGCTCGCCGACGACGGCTCGGCTTCGGCGATCGCTTCTACGGCGGTGACGAGGACGCCGGCCACGCCTTCATGCTGGAGCCATCCGGCGTGACGCTGAAGGCTGCCTGCGCGGGTGACCCGAAGGCATCGCGGTGCCGGTCGAGCTTGCGCTACCGCCGCTACGCCGGCGCGCTCAGAGCGATGGCGCTGGTGGGCTTCGCCACGCCGCAGCCGTCGCGTGGAGATCTACGCCGGCGCGCCCTCGAGATCGGCCAGAGCGCCGCTGCCCGAAGTACGTCGAGCCGGCGGCCAGCCCGGTGAGCCGGCCCGATCTCGTCGCGCGCGCATCGCTGGTGCTCACCACCGCCAAGGTCGTGCAGTTCTGCCACAGCCAGCATCGCAGCCTGCCGCGCTTGCGGCGCCATAGCCCGGATCCGCAGGTCGAGCTGCATCCCTCTGCGGCGCAGGCGCGGGTATCGCCGCGGACGACTGGGTGGTGATCGAGACGCCACGGGCCACGATGCGGGCGCGGGCTCGGCTGGTGACGGCCTGGCCCCGGACGTGGTGTGCGCGCAGTTCGGGTGGTGGCAGGCGTGCGAGCCGCTGGGGCTGCCGGGCTACGCGGCCGAGGGCCGGGCGCGGCGAACTACAACGCGCTGATCGACACGCAAGTCACGGATCCGCTCAGTGGTACGATGCCGCTGCGCTCCGGGCTGTGCGAGATCCGCCCCCTGACGACACCATAGAGAAGAGAGGAGCACACGATGCCGCCGACCAAGCTGGCTCACCTCGTCTACCAGACCAACCGGATGGCCGAGATGCGCGACTGGTACTGCGCCGTCCTGGGCGCGCGCGTGGTCTACGAGGACAAGCACCTCTCCTTCGTGACGTACGACGACGAGCATCACCGCGTGGCGTTCCTGGACTTCGGCCCGCTGGCCCCGCGTGACCCGGCGGCCACCGAGCTGGGCGTGCAAGCCCGCCGACCAGCCGGGCCTGCACCACGTCGCCTTCACCTTCGGCTCCATGGGCGAGTTCCTCGACAACTACGTCCGGCTCCGCGATCTTCGGCATCACGCCGTTCTTCTGCGTCAACCACGGGCCGACCACGTCGATGTACTACCGCGACCCGGACGGCAACCGCGTGGAGCTGCAGATCGACAACTTCGCCACCGCGCAGGAAGGGCAGGACTGGATGCTGTCGCCGGCCTTCGCCAGAACCCGATCGGTGTCGAGTACGATCCCGACGAGCTGGTGAAGCGATTCCAGCGCGGGCGTCCCGGTCGCCGAGCTGGTGGTCCGCGACTAGGAGGATTGATCGGGCTGCCGCGCTATGCCGCCGCGCTATACCGCCGGCATGCAGGTGCGCCTGGCCCGGAACCTCGAATCCTGCGCCCGTGAGCGGCGACCTCGCCGCTGAGCGTCGACGAGTTCCTCGCGCGCTTTCCCGGAGTGCCCGGCGATCTCCGCGACGAGCCAATCTTAAAGACCTACGATGCGACGCGCTCAGGCCCGCAGCTGCGCGTGATGGCCCAGAAGCCGACGCCGTGCATGGGCACCGGGGGCGACGCCGAGCACGTGTTCTACACCCGGCTCGTGAACGACCTGGCCCATCTACGGCATCGGGCTCTGCCAAGCGCGACCGGACGCTGGCGCGACTCTCGGCGCCTCGAGCAGTACCCGCAAAGCGGCCCGGCGACCTTCTCGCCTGCACCCTTCGTCCCGGCTCCGCGCCCCCGGCACTCCGCGCTCCGGCTGCGCCTGACGCGCCGCGCGCGGAAGTCAGCGGCCGCCAGCGCCGAGCAGGCCTCGGTGACGTCACGCGCCGCTCTCCACGATCGCGCGGATCTCGACGTCACGCTCTTGCCCGCCAGGCCCAGCCGATCGAGGCTGCGGCCCCTCGGCGCGGAAGTCCCGCCGGCAGCATCGCCGAGGTCAGCGCGATGAGTCCGTCGATCACCGGGGTGCGCCCACGCCGGCGGCGCGCCCGAGGCCCGACATGGCGACCAGCCCGCACGGCACGTCCTCGGTGACGTACTTGTGACGCAGCGAGGGCGGCGTCGGCGTCCACTGGTACAGGACCGGTCGGCTCGGTGCGTCAGCCGGTGGAAACGTCTCGCGCAGGAGTCGCCGCCGAGCCCGTACGTGTCGAGCAGCCACCGGTGGATGCCGGGCACCTGCGACACCGAAGGCCTCGGGCCACGGCGAGGCGCTCGGCGTCGAGCGCCTCCAGCAGCGTCACGGGCTCGGCGTGTAGCCCTCGGCATAGAAGCGATAGCCGTTGCCGCCTGCCTCGAGCCGGCCGATGTTGCCGACCATGTTCGCCACGTGCAGCGTGGCGTTCATGTTGGTGAGGCCGGTCGTCGAGGATGCTCGGCGCGGCCACCGCCTGCGGGAAAGCAGCGGACGCGAGCCTGGCGAGCACGGCGTCGATCGCGCTCGGCGGGGAGCGCGGCGATCTGCAGGAAGCGCTTGACGATCGTCATCGCGCACCCGCGTGGGCTCCGGCCAGCTCGAGCGAGTAGGGGTAGTTGTCCATCTCGGCCACGTCGACCGCGGCGCGGCAGCCGGCCCGCGCGCAGCTCGCTGGCGCACGACCAGTGAGCCACCGGTGCCGCCCTGAATGAGCAGGATCGTCTGACCGTCCCGGAGCGACGCGCGGCGAGCGCCGCGCGCGACGTCCGCGTGGAAATGTGCTGCCGGTGACCACGATGATGACGTCGGCGCCGTCGACCGCGGGCGCGAGGTCGCGGCGTCACGAGCTCCAGCGGCGCCAAGCCCTGGACCGAGGCCCTCGACGTCGAGTCCTGCCGCGCTCGCCGGATCTGCGGCGATGCGCGACCGTCGTCGATGTCGTGCAGGCGTAGCCGGTAGCCGACAGCCCCAGGTTCGCCACGAGGGCGATGCCCCCAGGCCCGCGCCGATGATCGTCACCGTGATCTTGCTGGCTTGCTGGTCCACGCGTTGATCTCCCTTCCGATCCAGCCGAGTCGCCGGGAAGTCTGCAACGTTCGTTCGCCCGGTTGGCGTGCGGCCCTTCGGGCGTAGATTCGTGTGGCGGAACGAGGGAGAGGCCCCCATGATCGTCAAGCCCGAGGACGTCGGTCTCTCGTCGTCGCGCCTGGCGCGCATCGGAGCGCACTGGCAGCGCTACATCGACGCCGGGCAAGCTGGCCGGTACCCTGACCCTCGTCGCCCGGCGAGGCCAGGTCGCCTACTGCGAGGCGCTCGGGTCACCTCGGAGACCGAGCGCCGCCGGCCTGGCGACGCGCGATCGCGATCTGCCGGATCTACTCCATGACGCAAGCTTCCATCACGAGCGTGGGGCTGATGATGCTCTACGAGCAGGGCCGGTTCCAGCTCGACGATCCCGGTGCTACCGGTTCATCCCGTCGTGGACGCAATCTCGGCGTGTTCGTGAGCGGTAACTATCCCGTACTTCGCCACCACCGCCGGTAGCGCGGCCCGCATGACCGATCCGCGACCTCCTGACTCACACTTCGGGGCTGACCTACGGATTCATGGAGCGCGACCAACGTGGACGCCGCGTATCGCAAGCTGGCCGTGGCGGACCGGCACGACGCCCGGCTACACGCTGGCCGACATGATCGCGCGACGCTCGCGCGAGCTACCGCTGGAGTTCTCGCCGGGCTCGCGCTGGAACTACTCCGTGGCCACCGACGTCGCTCGGCCACCTGATCGAGGTCATCTCCGGCCAGCGTCTGGACGCCTACCTGGCCGAACACGTCTTCGGCCCGCTGGGGATGCGCGACACGACGGCTTCGTCGATCGCGGACGCGCAGGTGCCCGCGCTTCGCCGCCAACTACGAGCGACAGGCCGACGGCACGCTGAAGCTCATCGACGATCCCGGACGCAGCACGTATGCCGCAGTGCCAGCTTCCTCTCGGGCGGCGGCGGGCTGGTCTCGACCGCGCTCGACTACTATCGCTTCACCAGCATGCTGCTCAACGGCGGCGAGCTGGACGGCATGCGGCTGCTCGGGACGGAAGACGGTGGAGCTGATGACGATGCAACCACCTGCCGGACGGGCAGGACATCGCGCAGCTCGCCCTGCCGGGATCGTTCACGGAGACGCCCTACGCGGGCGTCGGATTCGGCCTCGGCTTCTCGGTCATGCAGTCGCCGGCCCGCGCGCACATCCCGGGGACGCCGGGCGAGTATCGCCTGGGGCGGCGCGGCCAGCACGCGCGTTCTGGATCGATCCCGTCGAGGATCTCATCGTCATCTTCATGACGCAGCTCATGCCGTCGTCGTCGTACCCGCTGGGCCGTGAGCTGCGCGTGCTGAGCTACGCGTCGCTGATCGACTGAGCGCGGATCGGATCGGGCCGCGCCGCGGCGCCCATGCGTGGCGTCGCGGCCGCCTGCGGCAGTCCGGCGGCAGCGGTAGCTGTGACGCGCTGCCGCCGCCAGCCTCGAGCCCGCTGACTCCGACGCCCGACCAGGCGCACGAGGCGCGACGCCGCGGCGCTCCGGTCCAGGAGCGCCCGGCGCCGCGGTGGCGATGACCGTCGGCGTCGCCCGTCGGCGACGTCAGCGTGGTGCGCCGCGTGACGTGCTGGAAGTTGCGGTAGGTCAGCTTGAGGACCACCGTGCGGCCGACCAGGCCGCGGCGCTGCAGGCGCTCCGCCACCGCTGCGCCAGCCGCGTGATGTGCTCGGCCAGCTGGCTCAGGTCGGACGTGTCCTCCTCGAAGGTCGTCTCGTTGCTCACCGGACTTGGGCTGCCGCGACACCTGCACCTGGCGCGGATCGTCGCCCCGGGCGAACTCGACCATGCGCGGCCCGTGCTTGCCCAGCAAGTCGCCCAGCCGCGCGGGATCGGTCGCCGCGATGTCGGCCAGCGTGTGGATGCCGATCTCCTTCAGTCGTCGCTCGGTGACCTGGCCGACTCCCCACATGCGGGACACGGGCAGCGGCGCGAGGAAGGCCACGACGGCGTCCGGCTCGACGATCACGAGACCGTCCGGCTTTCGGAGATCCGAGGCGATCTTCGCCACGAACTTGCTGGGCGCCACGCCGGCCGACGCGGTGAGGCCGGTGCCACTCCGGATCTCGTCCTTCATGCGTCGGGCCAGCGCGCCGGCCTCGGCGATCGAGGCCGTGGTCGCGGAGACGTCGAGGTAGAACTCGTCGAGCGCCAGCGGCTCGATCAGCTCGGTGTGCGCCTCGAGGATGGCGCGGATCTGCTGGGACACCGCGCGATAGTGCTCCATCCGGAGATCGACGACGACCAGCTCGGGGCACAGGTGGCGCGCGCGGAACATCGGCATGGCCGAGCGGACGCCGAACGTCCGCGCCTCGTAGGAGGCGGCCGCCACGACCGCCCGGCGCGAGCTGCCGCCCACCGCCACCGGCCGGCCGCGCAGCTCCGGCCGGTCGCGCTGCTCGACCGAGGCGTAGAAGGCGTCCATGTCGAGGTGAATGATCCGCCGGTCCATCACGCGCGCGCCGCCGCCGCGCGGATCAGCTCGCGCAGGCGCGACGGGCGCAGCGGCAGCGACCTGATCTCCGACGCCCAGCGGGGCCAGCGCGTCGGCTACCGCGTTGGCGACCGCGCCGCCGGCGGCGACGATCCGTCCTCACCGGCGCCCTTGACGCCCAGCGGGTTGGTCGGGCGACGATCGTCCTCGCGCACCCACAGCTCGAGCGGCGGCATGTCCGCGGCCGCCGGGAGGTGGTACTCCATCAGCGTCCCCGCCGCGAGCTGACCCGTCGTCGTCGTAGACGAGCTCTTCGTGAAGGGCGGCACCGAGCCCCTGGGCGAGGCCGCCCACGATCTGGCCTTCCACGAGCATCGGGTTGATGGCCCGGCCGACGTCGTAGGCGATCGCGTAGCGCAGGATGCGCGGGCAGCCGGTCTCGGCGTCGACCTCGACCACGGCCAGGTGCAGGCCGTGGCCGTACGTCATCTTGTCCTGCGCGTAGTAGTCGAGCGCCTCCAGGCCGGGCTCGATCCCCGTCGCCAGCGCCCGGGTCACGCTGGCCGCGCGCGCAATCTCGCGGAGCGGCAGCGCGCGATCCGCCACCCCGCGCACGTGGACGGCGCCGTCGCGCAGCTCCAGGTCGGCGGGGTGCGCTTCCAGCTCGCGGGCGGCCACCACCAGGATCTTCTCGCGCACCTGCTGCGCGGCCGCGCACCACGGCGTTGCCGCCCACCACGGTGCCGCGGCTGCCGAAGGCGCCGACACTGTCCGGCAGCGCGTCCGTGTCGCCGTAACGCACGGTCACGTCCTCGTAGCGCACGCCGAGCACGTCGGCGCATGAGCTGCGCGAACACGGTCTCCACGCCTTGCCCGACCGACGGGATGCCGGTGTGGACGACGACCCGGCCGGTGCCGTCCACGAGCACGCGGGCGGACTCCCACGGGCCGAGCCCGGATTTTCGACGACGTAGGCCAGGCCGATGCCGACGTGGCGTCCGGCCCGGCGCGCCTGGGCCTGCTCTGCGCGGAGCCCGGCGTAGCCCACGCGGTCGAGCGCCCAGTCGAAGAGCTTGGGGTAGTCGCCGCTGTCGTACACGACGGCGGCGCCGTGGGTGGAGGTGCCGAGGTCGTAGGGCATGGCCTCGGACGCAATGAAGTTGCGCCGCCGGATCTCGGCCGGATCCATCCCGAGCGCCCGCGCGGCCATGTCCACGATGCGCTCGCGCACGAACGTCGCCTCGAAGCGCCCGGGCGCCCGGTAGGTGCCCGAGGGCGTCTTGTTGGTCACGACGCACGTGACGTCGGCCCGGTAGTGCGGAACACGGTAGGGGCCGGGGATATACGCCGCCGGTGTTGTTGGGCGCGGTGGCGCCGTGCGTGCGGACGTAGGCGCCCATGTTGTTCCAGAAGCGATCGTGGATGGCGACGATGGTCCCGTCGCGGCGCACGCCCGCGACGATCTCGTGGTGCTGCTCGCGCGAGTGGTTGGCGGCCTGCAGGTGCTCGCGACGATCCTCGATCCACCGCACGGGCCGCCGGGTGCGGATCGCCAGGAACGCCACGAGGAAGTCTTCCGGGTACACCTCGCCCCGGATGCCGAAGGCGCCGCCCACGTCCGTCTGCAGGAAGTGCACGCCGTGCTCGGGCAGCCCGGCATGCTCGGCGATGATGCGCCGGTTGATGTGCGGCACCTTGGTCATGCCCCACATGCTGAGCACGCCGCGGCCCGCATCCCACTCGGCGAGGGCGCCGCGCGTCTCCAGGGGCACGCCGGCGTGTCGCTGCACGTGAAGCGCTCGCGCAGGACCAGATCCGCCTCGCGCAGGCGCCTGGTCGACGTCGCCGCAGGCGACGGTGTAGGTCGGCGACCGCGTTCGTCCCTTCGGACTCGAAGAGCAATCGGCGCCCCGGGCTCGGCTGGCCGATCGCGCGTCCACGAGCACCGGGAGCGGAGCTCGTACGTCCACCTGCACCGAGGCCAGCGCGTCCTCGGCCCGGTAGCGGTCGTCGGCCACGATGGCGGCCACCGGCTCGCCGACGTAGCGGACCTTGTCGTGCGCCAGCGGGCGCTGCAGGTAGCGGCGCATCTCGGCCGCGCTCGGCCAGCCGCATGGGGATGGCGCGGGCCAGCTCCGGCACGTCGTCGAAGGTGACGACGTCGACGACGCCGGGCCGGCGCGCGCCGCGGCCACGTCGATCGGCGCGGATCCGCGCGTGAGCGTGAGGCTCCGCACCACGGCGAGGTGCAGCGTGTCGGGGCGCCGCACGTCGGCGACGTAGGCGCCGCGGCCCTGCAGGAAGCGCTCGTCCTCGCGCCGCTTGAGGCGCTGGCCCACGTGGTTCATTCGGCAGTCGCCACCGAGGCGGGGAGCGCGGAGGCGCACCGCATCGCCTCGGACTGACGGAACGTCTGGGCCAGTGGCTCGGGCAGCGCGCTCGCAAACCGCTCCAGGAGTGCCTGAGCTTCGCGGGCCTCATGCCCGGCGACCTCCGCGCGGCCCTGGTGGTGCAGGAGGCGGATGCGCTCGAGGGCGGCTCGCCACCGCACGGCGGGCATCCCGAACGCCTCCGCGTCACGGATCACGGCGCCGAGCGACTCGATCGCCTCGGCCGCCGCCCGTCGGATCGCCTCGGGCGGCGCGTGCCGCGGCGGCGATCCAGGCGGCCTTCGATGCGGAGCGGACGGTACCTCGAGCCCACCGCGTGGAAGCGCGTTCGATCATCGCCAGGGCGGCGTCCGGTCGCCCCTCGCGCAGGGCCAGCTCGGCGAGAGTGAGCAGCGGGATACACGGCCTGCTCCGCACACTCCCCGGCGACACGCGACGGCCTCCTCGAGCAGCGGCCGGGCGCCAGCGAGGTCACCGCCATGGAACAGCGCCTGCCGAGCCGTCCGAGCGCGTCGGCGATCCAGATGGACGCGCCGAGCTGGCGGGCGATCTCGAGCTGCTCGCCGTGCAGTGCTCGCGCCTGGGCCGCGTCGCCGCAGAGGGCGTGGGCACGCCCCGAGCTGCTGAGCGCGTAGACCGTCCACTCGCGATGCTGCAGGTCGCGCGCGCGATGGCGAGGGCGGCGGTGGCTTCCGAATAGGCCTCGCCCCAGAGGCCGAACGCCGAGGCCAGGTAGGCGGCGGTGCCCCGAACGAACGCCTCGTCGGAGCGCGCCTCCAGCGCCATGGCGCCTCGAGCGCCGCCGCCATTGGCGGCCGGCCGGCGTCACATGCCCTCACCTAACGTCCGGGCGGCGCCGAGCGACACGAGGGCGGAGATCTCCGCGCGGCGGTCTCCCACCGCCCGGAGCATCGTGATCGCCGGCTCCCGAGCGCGGTGATCGCACCAGTGATGTCGCCGGCGAGCCAGCGGTTCCATTCCGAGTATCTCGAGCGTTCGGCCCTGACCTGCGACGTCGTCCAGCTCTTCGAACAGCGTCCGGGCGGCCTGCAGCTCGCGGACGCTCTCGGTCACTCTGCGCGAGATTCAGCAGCATCACCCCGAGCTGCGCCTGGGCATCCGCGAGCGCGCGACGCGTCTCCGGCCGGCGCCAGGAGATCGACCGCCTGCCGCGTGAGGTCGAGGCCGCGGGCGTAGTCGCGATGGCCGCCCCAGAGGGCGCCCAGCGCGGTGAGGACGCGCCCCTGGCCGACCGCGCATGCGCCGTCGGCCAGCGCCAGCGCCGCCTCGAGATCGGCGCGCGCGGGCTCGAAGTGGCCGAGAGACCGCGTGCACCTCGGCCCGGGCCTGCAGCATCTCGCGCCGTTCGACGGATGGCATGCCGGCCCGGACCGCGGCCTGCAACGCCTGGTCGTAGCGCGCCAGGGCCTCCGTGTTTGCCCATGCCCGGCTCGCCAGCATCGCCGCCCGGCGCGCGTGCGTGGCGGCCTCGCCCCACGCTTCGGCCTCGAGATAGTGGTGGGCGAGCCGGGGGCGAGGTCGGCGAGCCGATCCGGGTAGAGCGCCGCCAGCGCGTCGGCCGCCCTCCGATGCAGGGCGCGCCGGCGCGGCGTCACCAGCGTGGTGTGGGCGACGTCCTGGGTGAGGGCGTGCTTGAAGACCCAGACGCGCTCCTCGGCATCGGAGCGCTCTGTAGAGGAACTCCAGGTCGGGTGAAGGTCTTGCAGGTCGGCGTCGAGGCGCTCGGGGGTGTCCGCGATCGCCTGCAGGAGCCTTTCCGGAAACTCGCGGCCGAGCACGGCACGCGGTCTGCAGGAGGTGCTTGGCCGTCTCCGGCAGTCGATCGATGCGCGCGGCGAGCACGCCCTGCACGGAGTCGGGCACCCCCACGCGTCGTGCCACCCGTGTCGCCGAGCGCGTGGACCAGCTCCTCGAGGAAGGCAACGGATTGCCCTCGGCCCGGTCGAGGATCAGCGGCACGAGCGGGTCGGCCCGGGGCGACCTCCGGCAGCAGCGAGCGCGCCTACGCGCAGACTGTCGTCGCGCCGCAGCGGTGCCAGCGAGATCTGGGTCGCGTACGAGCGGTCGATCCCACGACGGCCGGTAGCCCGGTCGGTAGCTCGTCACCAGCAGCACAGCTCTGCCGGCCAGGGCGCTCGGCGAGGGCCCGCCAGGCCACGTCTCGGAGGCGGATCGATCCAGTGCACGTCCTCGACGACGAGCACGAGCGGACGGCGACGGCTGCTGCACAGCCACACCTGGCGCAGCGTGTCGAGCGTGCGCGCGGCCAGGACCTCGCCGCCCAGCGCGCGCACGGTCTCATCGGGCTCCTCGAGGTCCGAGCAGGCGACAAGCAGGAGCGCGGCGCGCTCGACCGGGGTCGATCCCCAGCGTCTGCAGCGTGGCGCGGACCTTCTCGGCGGCGCGCTCAGGGCGTCGGTCCCGGCGATGCTGCAGACGCCGCGCAGCAGGTCCAGGATCGGCAGGTAGGGGATCGTGCTCCCGTACGAGAGACAGCGGCCCTCGAGCCACGTGGCCTCCTCGCCGACGTCGCCCGCACTTCAGGAGCAGACGCGACTTGCCCACCCCGGCTCGCCGACCACTCCCGCCACGCGGCCGTGACCCTCGGTGACCTCGCCGATGAGCTCGCGCAGGGTGGCCGCCTCGCCTCGCGCCCGACGAAGCGGCTCCGCACGCGGCTCCCGCGCGCCGCGCCGGCGCCGACTGCGGCGGACCGATGATGCCGGAACGCGGTGACCGGCCCGCTGAGGCCGCGCACGTCGAGATGTCCCGAGCGGTTCAAGTGCGACGTGGTCTTCGATCAGGCGGGCCGTGGCTCTGGCTCACGAGGATCGTGCTCGGGGCGGCGCTCTGCTGCGAGCGCCGCCAGATGCGTGCAGTCGCCGACTGGCGGTGTCAGTCCATCCGTAAGAAGTTATCACCGATGGCGCCGACCACGACGAGCCCGGTGTTGAGCCCCATGCGCACGCTGATCGGGACCCTGGGGCCGGAGTCGAGCACCAGCGGGCCCTCGACCGCCCGGGCGACGCCAGAGCGCGGCCAGGGCGGCGCAGCGCGCGATCCTCGTGCCAGCGGCAGCCGAAGAGCGCCATGAAGCCATCGCCGAGGAACTGGTTGACGGTGCCCTCGTAGCGGTGGATCTCGGCCAGCGCCGTCTCGAAGAAGCGGTTGAGGAGGTCGTGCATGGCATCGGGCCCCAGCCGTTCGGCCAGCGCGCAGTGGACCCGACCAGGTCGCAGAAGAGCACGGTGACCGGCTTGCGCTCGCCCTGCAGTGCCGCGCGCGAGGTGAGGATGCGCTCGGCGAGGTGGCGCGGCGTGTAGGCATCGGGGGCGTTGCGCCGGCGCCACGGTGGCCCGCGTGGGCTCGATCGCGCCGCCGCAGGCCGGACAGAAGCGCGCGCCCTCCGGGCGCATCGACGCCGCACGCGGCACAGGCGATCGCCAGGCGGGTGCCGCACGCGACGCAGAAGCGCGCCCCGACGGGATTGTCGTGACGGCAGCTACGGCATTGCATGCGTGCCGGTCTGGAGGGAGCGACGGTGCATCACGGTCGCCAGGGTAGTGACGCCGCCGGGGCAGGTCAAGCTTCGGCCGGATCAGCGTCGTGTGAGCCGGTCAGGACCGGCGGAGACCGCCGCTTCGTGGGGCGCGCGCCGTAACCGCGTGCGCGGTGCGCTCAGCAGTGCTTGCAGGGCGGGAAGTCGCGCGAGTAGACGGGCTGCTTGAGGAACTCCTCGGCGTTGTACTTCCAGAACTGGCTGACGCTGGGGTACGTGTAGATGACGGTGTTCTGGAGCTTGCCGCCCACCTTCTCGACCTCGGCGGATGTAGATGTTCTGCGTCGGGTTGCCGTAGGGGTCCATCTTCACCGGCCCCCGCGGCGCGTCGGCGATCTCGACGGCGCGCGAGCGCGGTCATGAACGCGGCCCGATCCTCCACGCGGCCGCCGACGGCCTTGGCCGCCTCGGCCACCACGCGAGCGCCGGTGTAGCAGTTCTCCGAGTAGAAGGACGGCGTGCGGTTGTTCTTCTTCTCGAAGGCGGCGCGGAACTTCCGGTTGGCCGGCGTGTCGAGCGACGCCGAGTAGTGGTGGGCGCTGACCACGCCGATCGACTCGTCGCCGAGCTGCGGCAGCACGTGCTCGTCGGAGTAGGTGCCGCCGGCGATGAGCGGCATCTTGAGACCGCTGTCCGCCCACTGCTTGGCGAAGAGCACGCGTCCAGCGCCCGAGCGCCAGCACGAACACGGCGTCGGCGTCCCGGCGGATCTGGGCCAGGTACGGCGCGTAGTCCTGCACGTTGAGCGGGACCCAGATCCGCTGGATGATCTGCCCGCCGTTGTCCTCGAAGGTCTTGTGGAAGCCGCCCGCCGTCTCCCAGCCGAAGGCGTAGTCGAGCGAGACGATGGCGATCTTCTTGTAGCCGAGCGTCTTGGCGGCGTACTCCCCGAACGGATGCATGTTGCCGCTGGCCGAGAAGCCGGTGCGGATGAGCCACTTGGGCCGCTTGCGCTGGGTGAGATCGTCGGCGGAGTTGATCGGGTAGATCGTCGGGATGCCCTGGGCCTCGACGTAGGGCACCAGCGCGTAGGCGACGTTGGACAGGATCACGCCGGCCAGCATGTTGACGCGATCGGACTCGACCAGCTTGCGGGCCTTGGTGAGCGTGGTGGCCGGCACGCCCTCGTTGTCCTCGAGGATGACCTCGAGCTTGCGGCCGGCCAGCTGCCAGCCCGCCTCTTCCCAGAAGAGCTCGCAGCCGCTGTACATGTCCTTGCCGGCCTGAGCGATGGCGCCGGACAGCGGCGAGAGAAAGCCGATCTTGACCGGTCCCTGGGCGTCGGCGACCCGCACGGTCAGCGCGAGGGCGAGAAGCGCGCCGAGCGCGATGGACGTCGTGCATTTCCTGTCAGGCATCGGAGCTTCCTCCCGCGCTCATGGTCTCCCGGCGCCGTGCGCGCCGCGCCCGCACGTCCGGCCGCGTAGCCGAGCGCGCGATCCTGCTCCGCCCGCCCGTCGGTCGCGCGCCGCCGCCGGGCCGTAGCCGCCGCCGCCCGGCGTGCTGACCAGCACGCGATCGCCGCGCTCCAGCACGTACTGCTTGCCGGTGTTGATCGACGCGCTTGCCGTTGATGCGCACGTCGCCGCGCCCGCCGGCGCCGCCGCCGGCCAGGCCGGGCGCGGGGTACTTCGTCCGCTCGGCCATCACGCTCAGCACGATCGGCCGGGTGCGAGCGGCTCTCGATCAGGATGTCCTGGCCGAGCCCGCCGCGATAGCGCTCCGCCACCGCCGGAGCCGCGAGCGCATGCGCTTGTAGTGGAAGAAGAGCGGGCTGTTGCGCTCGGCCGACTTCGACGGGCGTGGACGAGATGTTGCTGGGCCACGAGAGCACGTTCTCGCCGTCCTTGACGGCGTCGCGCCCATGCCGCCGTTGAAGAACAGCACCGTGGTGTAGGGCTTGCCGTCCTCGCGCGCGCTCGGACTGGCTCAGCGCCCACAGCGGCGAGCCGGCGCCGGCCATCACGCGCTCGGGAATCACGCGGTGGAGCGCGCCCAGCACGAGCGCTGGGCACGTAGTGGCCGGTGGTGGCGCGGCTCACCACCGCCGCCGGGAAGCGCGGATTGAGCAAGGCAGCCTTCCGGCGCCACGACCTTGATCGGGCGGAACATCCCTTCATTGTTGGCCAGGCCGGGCAGGAGCGCGCAGCGCACGGCGTAGGCGGTCATCGCGTACGTGTAGGCGCATCACGCAGTTGATGGCGCGCGGCTGCTGGGGCGAGGTGCCGGTGTAGTCGGCGACGATCTCGTCGCCGGCGACCGTCAGAGCGATCTTGAACTCGAACGGGCACGCCGGTGCCGTCGGTGGTGAACGGCGTAGCGATAGGTGCCGTCGGGCACCGCGCGGATGGCGTCGCGCATCGCGCCCTCGGAGCGGGCGAAGAGCTCGTCGCCCAGCTCCCTGAGCCCGTCTAGCTGGTAGTCGTCCATGAGCGCGGTGACCCGGCGCTCCATCAGCTCGTTGGCGCTGGCCTGGGCCCAGATGTCGCCCATGGTCTGATCGGGCGTGCGCACGTTGGCGCGGATCAGCTGGATCAGCGTGTCGTCCTGGCGGCCGGCGTGGACCAGCTTGGTGAGCGGGATGTGCAGGCCCTCTTCGAAGATCTCGCGCGCCTCGATGGCGCGGATGCGCCCGCCGATGTCCGGCATGTGCGAGGTGGTCGCCGAGAACGCCACCAGCTTGTCGCGGTGGAAGATCGGCTTGAGCACCGAGACGTCGCTCATGTGGCCGGTGCCCATCCAGGCGTCGTTGGTGATGAGCACGTCGCCCGGCTGCATCCGCTCGGCGCCCATCTCGCGCAGGAAGTGGCGGACGGTGGCGGGCAGCGTGCCGATGAAGGACGGGATGCTGCCGCTGTTCTGGGCCAGCGCGTACCCGCGCGCATCGGTCAGCATGCACGCGAAGTCGTTGGCCTCGTTGGACAGCGTGGAGAACGAGGTGCGCACGATGGCCTTGGCCGCCTCGTCCACGACCGAGATGATGCGCGTCCACAGCACTTCGAGGGTGATCGCGTCGAGCTTGGCGGTCACGGCAGCGTCACCACGATGTTGCCAGTGCCGGCCACCCGTCCGCTTCCGCCGGGCCCGATGACCAGCGTGGAGCCTTCCTCCTCCGACCACGGCGGGGCCGCGGATCTCGTCGCCCGGCGGCAAGCGCGCGCGGTCGTACACGGTCGTCTCCTCGAAGCCCCGGCGCTCCGGGAAGTACGCGGGCCGCATGACCCTTGACGGCGCTCGCCGCGGCGCTGGTCGGCGCCGGCGAGTGCCGCGCCGACGACCGACTCGCCCGCGACCGGCGCGCGCACCGCCACGCGGATGTTGATGAACTCCACCGGGCACGTCCGGCGGCGTGAGCGCGAACTTCTCGCGATAGGCGGTCTCGAACGCCGCGGTCAGCCGCCGCCGGCAGGCGTCGGAGTCGTCGTAGGGGCCCGTCGGGGAGGTCGACGACGAGGTCGAAGCCCTGACCGAGGAAGCGGCCGTCGGCCAGACGGCGCACCGTGGCGGTGTCGAGCTTCGAGCCCGGTGTCGGCCATCACCGCGCGCGCTTCGGTCTCGAGCCGGCGGAACGCCTTCTCGAGCGCGGCGCCGCTGTCCCGGTCCAGGCGGAGGCCGACGGTGGCGACGCGGTCCACGCGGGCCGGGGCCACGAGCAGGCCGAGCGCCGAGGCCACGCCGGCCGCCGGCGGGCAGATGACCTGCTTCAGGCCGAGCTTCTTCGCGACGTAGTAGGCGTGCACGGGCCCCGCGCCGCCGGTGCAGAGCAGCGCGTAGTTGCGCGGGTCGCGGCCACGCTCGGCGATGTGCACGCGCGCGGCGCCGGCCATGTTCTCGTTGACGATGTCGTGGATGCCCCACGCGCACTCGATCGGCGAGAGCTTCACCCGGGCGGCCAGGCGCTCGAGCGCGGCGCCGCGCCGCCGCCATGTCGATCGGCCATCTCGCCGCCGGCGAAGTAGTCGGGGTTGAGATAGCCGAGCACGAAGTCGGCGTCGGTCACCGTCGGCTCGACGCCGCCGAGGCCGTAGGACGCCGGGCCCGGCTGCGAGCCGGCGCTGCGCGGGCCGACCTTGAGCAGGCCGATCTCGTCGACGTGGGCGATCGAGCCGCCGCCGGCGCCGATCTCGATCAGCTCGATGGTCGAGATGCGGATCGGCAGGCCGCTGCCTTCGAGAAAGCGCTTCTGGCGGGCCGCCTCGAAGGCGTACGCCGTGAGCGGCTCGCCGCCGTCGACGAGACTGAGCTTGGCGGTGGTGCCGCCCATGTCGAAGGCCAGGAGGTTTCCGCGGCTGTCGTCTCGCCCGAAGAAGGCGGCGGCCAGCGCGCCGGCCGCCGGGCCCGACTCCAGCATCTGCACCGGCGTGCGCTCGGCCTCGGCCACGTGGGTGAGACCGCCGCTCGAGAGCATGAGCAGCAGCGGAGCGGGGATGCCGAGGCCGCCGACCCGCTGGGCCATGGCGTCGAGGTACTGGCGCGCCAGCGGCTTGATGTAGGCGTTGGCCACGGTGGTGGAGGCGCGCTCGTACTCGCGCGGATCTCCGGCGCCACCTCGTGCGAGGTGGTCACGGCGATCTTCGGATGCCGCTTCGCGACGAGCTTCGCCGCCTCGGCCTCGTGCCGCGGGTTGGCGTAGGCGTGCAGGAACACGATGGCGATGGACGTCACGCCGGCGTCCACCAGCCGGCGGCGCCTGGGTCGCCACCTGCCCGCGCGTCGAGCGTGCGCACGACGGCGCCGTCGGCGCGCACGCGCTCGGCGACCTCCAGCCTGAAGTGGCGCGGCACGAGCGGCTCGGGCTTGGCGATGTTCAGGTCGTACAGCTCGAACTTCCGCTCGCGGCCGATCTCCAGCGTGTCGGCGAAGCCGGCGGTGGTGAGCAGCCCCGTGACGGCGCCGCTGGCGCTCGATGAGGGCGTTGGTGAAGAGCGTGGTGGCGTGGACGATCCGGGTGAAGTCGGCCGGCGGCAGGCGGTGCTGGCGCAGGAGGCCCTCGACGCCCGGCGGCGACGGCCCGTGCCGGGTCGTCGTGGGTGGTCAGGACCTTGCGGCTTGAGCTGACGCCCGCGCGCCTGGTCGTAGACGACGATGTCGGTGAAGGTGCCGCCGATGTCGATCCCGAGCGAGTAGCTCACGGCGTGAGCACGTTAGAGCCCGCCGCTGATCAGGTCAAGCGGCCGGCCAACCCTCCCGCGGGATCTCGATCACGATCAGGGGATGATACGTGGGGGCATCAGCGCGCTTGACGACGCGCTTTCCGCGCGCCTACACTCCCCTGTCCGGGGGAGCGAGAACGTCCAGACGGTGGGAGTGCGGCATGACTCCAGGACGAGATTTCGCAACGCTGCGACGAACGCCCTCGACGGCCGGTGCATGGCCGCCGAGGGCGTTCGTGCGTCAGCCAGGAGGTGGACCATGAGCATCGTGGCCATGTCCGAAACGATCGGAAGCGGCGGCACGGAGATCGGTCGCGCCCTGGCCGGAGTGCTCGGCTGGGAGTTCGCCGATCGGGAGATCATCACCAAGACGGCCGAGGCGTTCGGGGAGGCCGTGATGGACCTGCGGCACGCCACCGAGGAGCGGCCGACGCTCTGGGACCGGTTCCGCCAGAGCCAGCGGCGCTACCTCACGTACACGTCGAAGCCACCGTTCTCGAGATGGCGGCCCGCGACAACGTGGTGCTCGTCGGCCGGGCGTCGACCGTCATCCTCGGCGACGCCCCGCACGCGCTGCGAGTCCGCGTGATCGCGTCCGAGCGTGTGCGAGCCGAGCGGGTCGAACGGCAGCAGGGGCTCACCGCGGACGGCGCGCGCGAGTATAGTCCACGACGCGGACCGCGACCTGGCGGCTCGTGTCCGGTTCCTCTATCACCTCGACTGGGAGGATCCGCTGCTCTACGACGTGGTCATCAACACCGACCGGACGAGTGTGGCGCGGGCCGTCGCGGTGCTGCGCGAGTGGCTCGCCGACGATCGGTTCGCTCCCACCGATGCCTCTCGGGGGCCCTGCGCGACCGCAGTCTGCGCGCCCAGGCCCAGGCGGCGCTGCTGGCCAACCCGCTGACGCGGCCGAGAGCCATCGGCGTGACGGTTGCCGGCGGCCTGGTCGAGCTGACCGGGCGCGTCGACAACGACAGCGAGCGGAAGGCAGCGGAGGCCGCCGTCGCGCGGATCTCCGGCGTGACGACCGTCCGCAACGGCCTCGTGGTCTTCGTGGGAAGCGCCGCCGGAGGCGTTCTCTCACGGCCAGTTCCGTCATGGCGAGGAGCGCAGCTGGGGTGGTTACGGCGGCCGCGGCTACGAGACGGAGCGCCGGGAACCGGAGCCACGGCAGGACGAGCGGCGGCCGTGACGAGCTGGCGCGCTCGAGCGTCTGGGGCGGCCGGCAGTCCTTGCGTGTGCCCGGGGCGTGCACGACCCCGCCGGTTGCGAGCGTGAAGACGAAGTACCCTCCCAGGGCCTCCGGCACGTAGACGGCCTTCTGCTCCTTGGGCTCGACGAAATGAATCGGCGCGCACCGCCAGTATCGCGACGAAACCGAGCGCGGGATCGTGTCCACCTTGTCCTTGGTGTAGAGCTCGGTCAGCTCCCAGCCACGGACCAGCGTGCCGCTGGGCCTGTAGATCGCCACCACCGTGCCAAAGCCCACGTTGTGCCAGTTGTCGAAGGTGATGAAGGCCCCGGTGTCCGCCACGAGCGCGCTGATCGGTGCGACCGGTTGGTCAACGTGATCTCGTGCTGCAGCCGGTAAGCGCGGTCGGGCTGGAGTGCGTAGAGAAGCGCCGTCGCGTACTTTCCCTTGGGCGCGCCGGCGAAGCCCACGGTGTCGCCGACGCTCTCGCCCGGTACGATCCTCACGAAGTAGCGCCCGTTCTCGCTGAATACCGCGAAGACTCGGGGGCCCGGCCAGTCATCGGCGCTTGCCATCCCGCTCCCCAGCACGAGGAGTGTGAGCAGCGCCGAGTGGACCCGGCTCATCGGCGCGAGGCGATGCGCGCCGGAGCGAGCGCGGTTCGCCGCACCTTGCCGTCGTCGCCGCGCAGCGGCGCGGCCACGAACTCGTACGTGCGCGGGCGCTTGTACTTCGCCAGTCGCGACTGGAGGAACTCTTCCAGGTCGGAGGTCCCGAGCGGGCCCGTGGCCTGCACGATGGCGTGGACGACGTTGCCGTACTCGTCGTCGGGCAGGCCGATCACGCAGGAGGATGTCACGCCCGGGTGCTCATCGAGCGCGGCTTCGACCTCGGCCGGGAGTACACGTTCGCGCCCCCACCAGGATCATGTCGGTCTCGCGGTCGCTGAGATAGACGTAGCCGTCGGCACGTCGCCAGCCGAGGTCACCGAGCGACTCCCAGTTGCCCGGGCGCGCTCTCTCTCGCCGTGTGCACGCCAGGCAGCCCGCCAGCCGGACCGCCCAGGCGAGCTTCGGAAGCTCGACATAGCAGTTTGGGCAGATCGCGTCGGATCTCGCGGACCTGATCCTGCACGACGTGATAGTTGTCGCGCAGCCAGTCTTCCGGACCCGACCGGCGGGGCGCCGGCGCTCGCCTCGGCTTGAAGGAGCTTGTAGGCGGCGTCCAGATGCCGCGCGCTCCGTCGAGACGGGCGAGCGAGCGGGCGGCCGGCGTCCACGATCCGGCGCGAGCCGGTGCGAACTGCGCCGAGCGCGATCGCGTGCGCCTCGAGCTGTTCCTGACTGAACAGCTCGGGTCTGACCGCTGGTCAGGCGGTGCCTGCGGCGGGGCGTCAGGTAGCGTGGCTGTGGCGTCGGTCATCTGCGGGAATTATTCAGCGTGGTCGGGACGCGACCTCTGCGAGACGTCGCTTCATGCGCCGACGGCGGGCGACGGGAATGACGCGGTGATGTCTCGAGGCCAGAAGGATCCATCGCTGGCACGTCTGGACGCACTGTCGTCCGCGATCTGCGCTTCTGGTAGGTCTGGCATCGCTCGGGCGTCGCGTGATCTGCAGCTGAACCGGCCGCAAAAATGCGGTCCTCACCTTCTTCGGTGCAGGTCTTGCGTAGGAAGGAAAGCGGGACTGTGGGAGGAAAGAGACTTTTGTTGTCTCGCTGCCGGCTCAGCCGAAGGGTAGCTTCGACATTTCCTGCATGTGGACCGAACACCACGGACTCCGGCTTGCGATACATGTGGCGGATCGCCGGACGGGGCGATCGTCGCGCCCATCTACGACCGATTGGCGACCGCCGCCGGAGCGACCGCCGGCGGAACATGCTGGCCAGTCAGATGGGCCACCGGCATGTCGCTCCGGATGCGGCATGCTGCGCCCGCGCCGAAGGCCATGCAGGCGCCCAGAAGTCGACGTGTCCGGTCGCCTTCACCGAGGAGCCCCGCCGGCGATCGCCGAGAGCGAGGTCAGCCCCGCGATTACGATCCCATCGTTCGGAGAAGCGGTCCTGGCGTTCGGCCTCGACTCCGAGGCTCATTCGTGCGGTGATTCAAGCGGAGTCGGCCTTCGATCCAATGTGGGCGGTGTCACGCGCCGGCGCTCAGGGGCCTGATGCAGCTCATGCCGCGGCTGTCGAAGGAGTTCGGCGTGAACGATCCGGGTTCGATCCGCGGCAGAACATTTGTTCTCGCCGGCGCCGAGTACCTGAAACAACTCCTCGATCGTTTCGATGGCAACGTGGAGCTGGCGCTTCGCCAGCTACAACGCCGGCTCCCAAATTGCCGCCAGGGTGAGCGCTACGCCGCGATCCCAACTCTCTTCTGGCAAAACCCGCAGGGCATACGTCAAGACCATCAAGGCGTTACTGGGCTGTGATCGTCATCGCACACCAAGCCTGAGCAACGCGTTTCCTTCCCTGTGTGGGCTCGTCGCCATCGCGGTCGCCGCGGTGTGCGGCGGCCGAATGATCGGGGACGGAGCGTGTCGGGAGGCTATTAACGCCTCCCGTCCAGTGTGTGGGGAGCTTCAGCTTGAAAGCTCTGTCAGTCCGCCAGAACGGCGACCGAGCGAAGCTGCCAGAGTAGTCGGCCAAGCGCGATGCCAACAGAGAATTGGACCGTCAGATACACCGCTCGAGAACATCGAGGCCCTCGCGCGGCATCCGCGCCGCCCGGGTGCCATACCGTACGTGGAGCCAGAACGTGCCGTTCTCCCCATCGATTTGACAGCGCGTGTGTCGCGATGGCCGTGACTCAGTTCTACGGCGGCCGGGAAAACACGGGCGGGGCTGGTACGACAAGCCCGAGAATCTCGAGCCGATGAGGAAGGGCGCCCGCCAGCGGAAATGGTGCGGGCGCCTCACATGAACGGTCGCCGGGCGCGCCGGATCGGCTTTCGCCGATGCGGGCGCCCCCGGAGCAGCTGGCGTCAGAGAGAAGCGCGGCTGTCTGGTTGGTCGATCGTGGCCAGAGCACGCCCTGGTTCGGGCCGGTCACTTTTCCGTACGCCCTTGAACACGAACTTCTGCAACCGTTTCCCTTCCCAGGTCTCGGTCGTGTAGATGTTGCCCTCTCGAATCGATCGCGATGCTGTGCACGCCATAGAACTGGCCGGGCTGGCGGCCGCCGTCGCCGAAACTCGTCAGCACTTCGAGCGTGTCGCGCTGAAGGATGTAGACGCTGCTTGTTGATGCCGTCGGCGAGGTAGATGTATTTCTGCTGCGGATCCTTCGAGAACGCGATGTCCCACACCGACCCGGCGGCCTAGCGTCGTTCTTCGCGATGAATGTCTTCCTTCACGAACGTTGCCGTCCGGACGAAACACCTGAATCCGATCGTTCACGCCGGTCGCACACATACAGCAATCCGTCCTTCGACGAGATCGGCGCAGTGCACCGGGTTGCGGAACTGCTGCGCCGGCGGCGCGTCGGGATCGTAGCGGGCCGAGGTTCGACGTCGTCCGGCTTTGTTGCCGTACGCGCCCCAGTAGCGCTTGCATCGTTGCCGGTGTCGGCGTCGAGCACGGCCACGCGCTTGTTGAAATAGCCGTCCGCGATGTAGGCCTCGTTGGCCTTCGGATCGACGAATGATCTTCGCCACGCGGCCGAAGTTCATCTGGTCGTTGCTGCCGCGGCGGAACGTCGGTTTGCCCTGGGGCCGCGCCGGAACCTGGCGGGCGTTCGGCTTGCCGATCTGCAACAGGAACTTTCCATCCTTCGTGAACTTCAGGATGTGGGTCGCCTCGGGCCGTTGCCGCCGATCCACACGCTGCCGGTGTGGTCGACGAAGATGCCATGGTTCGAGTCACGGCCAGTCGAAGCCCCCGCCCGGGCCTCCCCAGTGCCGCACGAGGTTGCCGCGCTGCATCGTAGGCGAGCACGGTGCGGCGCTCCGGCGCAGCATTCGCCGCGTCTGAGCTCGAGGGCTTTCTCGGTGTCCGCCAGCGACGGCATTCGCGCGATTGATCGTCCAGATGACGTCCTGCTCGTCCGGCCCACACGCCGATGTTGTTCCCGAGATCCAATGGTTCGGCAGCGGCTTGGGCCACAGCGGATCGACTCCGAACCGGGGGCCTGGATGTTGCGTTGCTGCGCCTGCGCGCGGCGCGCCCCACTATCGCCCGGCCGGCGCCGAGCGCCACCAGCAAGAACGAGAAAGCTACTCACCCACCAGAAAATTACGCTTCCGCTTCATCTCGGCCTCCTCTGTCCAGCCCAGAGCCTGCATGACAGATAGTCGTTCAGCGGATTATACGACCCCTGGCGCCCGTGGGAACTGGCGCTTGCTGCCACCCGAGCCCTGGGCTCCGGAACTGGTCCGCATTGATGAACTGGGAACGAGGACCACTATGGAGTCGGAGGCGGCGCGGGGTTCAGGGGTTTACTGGAATATTCCGGGTCAATTGTGCGAGAATCTTGGCCTTCACCGTCTTGAGGCCTGACCACGGGAACGCCAACATGAAGAACAAGTCCAAGCCGAAGCGCAGGATGTCGAGGCGCAAGTTTCTCGAAGGGCACGGGGACCGCCCTGGTGGTGACGACGTGCCCTGCCCGCGCTGCGCCGGCGAGACGGCCGTCGCCGCGCAGGCGCCCGCAGCGCCGTCCGTCCGGGTTCCGCGCACCGCCATTCGCTTCACGCTCAACGGCGCCGCCCGGCGCGTCGAGGTGGAAGATCGGTGGACGCTCGCCGAACTGCTGCGCGATCACCTGGGCCTGACCGGCACGAAGATCGGCTGCGACCGCGGTGAGTGCGGCGCCTGCACGGTGCTGCTGGACGGCAAGCCGGTGTACTCCGTGCAGCAACCTGGCCGTGTGGATCGACGGCCGGTCGATCGAGACCGTCGAAGGGCTCGCACGCCAACGGTCAGCTCGACCCGCCTGCAGCAGGCGTTCGTCGAGCACGACGCGCCGCAGTGCGGCTTCTGCACGTCGGGCCAGCTGATGGCGGCCACCGCGCTGCTGCGGGCGAATCCGCATCCGACCGCCGACGCAGGCGCGCGCGGCGATGACCGGCAACTCTGTGCCGCTGCGCGAACTACAACCGGTACATCGAGGCGGTCGTCGCGGCCGACGGCGCCGCTGGCCCTCGACCGGTTCCTCGGCACGTGCAGGCGGGCAATGAGCCAGCAATCGGCACGCTGACACACGCGTCACCGCTCGAGACGGTCGGCCATCGCGACGCCGCGGATCGACGCGGTCGAGCGGGTGACCGGCAAAGCCGACCTACACCGCGCGACGTCCAGCTGCCGGGCATGCTGTACGCGCGCGTGCTGCGCAGCCCGCATCCGCACGCGCGCATCCGATCGATCGACGTCTCGAAGGCGCAGCGCGCTGCCGGGCGTCAAGGCGATCCTCACGCACGAGAACTGCCAGGTCGTCTGGGGCGCGGGTCGGATCGCCGGCGGCGCAGCAATACAACGACGAGATCAAGAAGATCACGAAGCAGCGCCGCTACGCCTTCAACAACCCGGTGCGGTTCGTCGGCGAGCCGGTCGCGGCGGTCGCCGCCATCGATCGGCACATCGCCGAAGAAGCGCTGCATCTGATCGCCGTCGACTACGAAGTCCTGCCGTTCGTGCTCGAGCCCGAAGACGCGCTGAAGCCGGGCGCCGTCAGATCTGGCCCGAGGGCAACCTCGCTCTGAACAACCGCAACGAAGCCGCTGCCGACCGACGCAGCAGCGCGGCGACATCGACGACCGGACTTCCGCGCGGCCGACCACGTCTTCGAGGATCGCTACTCGACGGCGTTCGACCACAACGCGCAGATGGAGCCGCGCTCGGCGGTGGCGGCCTGGGAGGGCGACAAGCTGACCGTCTACACGCCGACCGGCGGCATCGCCAACTGCCGCACACGACATCGCGCGCGATCTCGGCATGCCCGACGAGAAGGTCCGCGTCGTCTGCCAGTACATGGGCGGCAACTTCGGCAACAAGAACCAGAACCAGGACGCCGACCTGATCGCCGCGATGCTCGCGAAGGAAGCCGGCGCGCCGGTGAAGCTCGAGCTCTCGCGCAAGGAAGATTTCATCGGCATGCACGGCCGCTGGCCGACGGTCAGTATTACAAGGTCGGCGTGCACGAACGACGGCACGCTGCACGGCGATCCAGCTGCGCGGCTACAGCGGCATGGGCCCGTATCGCAAGAACTCGGGCGCCATCGGCGGCATCGAGCTGTATCCAGTGCCCGAACATCGAGACCGTCGATCCATCCGGTGTACACGAACAAGACCGTCTCCGGAAATTTCCGCGGCCCGGAGTTTCCGCAGGGCTTCTTCGGCATCCAGTCGATGATGGACGACGTCGCGTACAAGCTGAAGATGGATCCGGTCGACTTCATCCTGAAGAACATGACGCGGCCGACCGCGGCGGCGCCGTTCACGAACTACTCGCTCGAGGAGTGCATCCGGCGCGGCGCCGAGGCGTTCGACTGGAAGAAGCGCTGGCGGCCGCAGCCCGGCTCGGACCCCGGGCCGATCAAGCGCGGCGCCGGCGTGTCGTTCATGGCGTTCCGCTCGGGCCTCGGACGCAGCAGCGCGGTCGTCGCAGGTCGACGCGCAGGGACGCTACACGGTGTTCGTCGGCGTCACCGACGTGCGGCGCCGGCGCGAAGACGACGATGGGGCTGATCGCCGCCGAGGCGCTCGGCGTGCCGCTGTCGCAGGTCGAGCGTCGTCTGGGGCGACACCGATCGCTGTCCCGTACTCGGTCGGCGAATCCGGGCAGCCGCACCACGATCATGACCGGCTACGCGGTGGTCGAAGCGGCGCGCGATCTGAAGAAGCAGATCGCCGAGAAGGGCATGCCGACGGGCGGCACGGTGCTGATCGCGTCGGCGTCGCCCAATCCGACCGTCGAAGGCGGCGAAGATCCGCAACGCCTTCGCGCGCGCACTTCGTCGAAGTTGAGGTCGACACCGAGCTCGGCCACGCGCGCGTCACTAAGCATGCGTGGCGGTGCACGACAGCGGCCGGCTGATCAACCCGCTGACCGGCGACGAGCCAGATCAAGGGCGCGGCGATCATGGGCATCGGCATGGCGCTCCACGAAGATCTGATCTACGACCGCGCGGAACGGCCAGCCGCTGACACGCCGGCTTCTACGGCGCGCGCATCCCGACCCACCGCGACGCGCCGGAGATTGAAGTGACATCTTCATCGAGAACGACGACGGGTACGGGCCGTACGGCGCGAAGAGCATCGGCGAGGCCGGCAACATCACTGTCGCCGGCCGCAGTCGGCAACGCGATCTACAACGCGATCGGCCGCCGCATGAAGGATCTGCCGCATCACGCGCGACAAGATTCTTGGAGCGCTCGCATGAAGGACTTTTGCCAACGCCAACGCCCGCGGATCTCCAGCACGCGGTCACGCTCGCCCAGCAGGCGCACAGCGCCGGCCGGGCAGGCGTGCGCTTCGCCGGCGGCGGCAGCGACGTGCTGCGGCCTCGTGAAGGAACGCCTCGTCGCGCCCGACGTGCTCGTCAACCTGAAGACGATCAAGCGGTCTCGATCGGGTGACGCAGGCGGCCGGCGGCATCGAGCATCGGCGGCCTGATGACGCTCGACGCGCTCAGCCAGCACGCCGATGCGTCCGTCAGACTACGCGCGTGCTGGCCGAAGCGGCCGAGCAGCGTCGCGACGCCGCAGATCAGGAACGTCGGCACGCTGGCGGGCAACGTCTGCCAGCGTCCGTGGTGCTGGTATTTCCGGAACGGGTTTCCGTGCTTCAAGAACGGCGGGACGACCGTGCTTTTCCGCTCACCGGCGAGAATCAGTTCCACGCGATCTTCGGCGGCGGCCCGAGCTACATCGTCCATCCGTCGGACACGGCGCCGGCGCTCGTCGCGCTCGACGCGACGTTCCGCATCGTCGGGCCGTCAGGCGAGCGGCCGCGTGCCGGCCGCCGAGCTTCTTCGTGCTGCCGCGCGAGAATGCGGCGCGCGAAAACGTCCTCGGCCCCGACGATGTGCTGGCGTCCGTGCGATTCCCGCGGCGCGCCCCGGCACGCGCGAGCACGTATCACAAGGTCCTGGATCGCGAGGCGTGGACGCACGCCGTCGTGAGCGCCGCCATCGTGCTGGAGATGGACCAGGGACGTGTGCCGGAGCGCGCGGGATCGTCCTCGGCGGCGTCGCGCCGATTCCTGGCGGCTGCCGGAGGTGGAACGCCCGCTGGCCGGCCAGCGGATGACGCCGGATCTCGCCGTCAAAGCCGCCGAGACGGCGGTGGCCGGCGCGCGCCCTCGGCAAGAACGCGCTGGCTGACAAGGTCTCCGCTGACGAGCGGGTCGTCTGGCCGCACCCTCGTTGGCCTGGCAGCCCCGGGCTTAGCAGCAGTCATGAACCGTCGTGATTCTTCTCCCTGCTCAGAAGGAGCCGCGTCAACGCGAGTTCGAGCTCGCGTGCGACCGGCTTCCCACACGCAGTGCCTGACACCGAGGATGACCGGGCCTCAGCCGAGGACGCGGGCTGATCCGGCAGAGACATCTCCGTGGCGAGGCGGAGCCGCCGGCGAGAATTCGCCGGACGCCCGCGCGAACAGCTGTTCAGCGCTGGATCGCGAGCCCGCGAGGTCGAGGTGCTGAAGGTCGTCAACGGTCGGTGGCTCGTCGGCGATTTACGCCAGGACCTCGACAGCCGAGGGAAGGGTTTTACGCGCGCGGCGGGCGCGTCGGGATCATCCGGTGATCGCGAGAGAGGCTGTCGGTCGGGAGAGGCGAGCCGCTGTTCCAGGGCGGCGATGGCTTGCTTCAACATTTCCTGATGCGCCGGATTCGTGGCCGCCGCCAGCTCTGCGCTGAACGCTCGATAGAGGCCACATCGAGACGGTCCGCTGTCTGTCCTCCGCCTCACGTTCGAGGGGCGTCAGTGCCCGGGCCCCTCCCCTGGGCCGATCCGCTTCAGCCTGTTGAAACTCGACGTCCTTGCTTTCGAATCCGCGCGCCATCGGGATGCCGATCGTTCAAGCAGCGAAGAAAGGTCATCGTTCAGGGCGTAGGCTTGCGGCGCGCGATGAGCGCCCGAATCGACAATCTGCCCTGTGCGCGAGATGGCGTTGAAGCATCTCGATCGCCGACGATCTCGGCAGCCATAGAACGCCGTGGTCCGGTATCGAACCCTTTGGCGGTGAGGGCCGACTGCCGGTCGATGTTGCCCGCCCCGCAGCTGACCGCCCGATCCGGTGACGAAATACGTGATGCCCTTTCTGCGGCTTGACGCGCTCGTAGAAGTGATCGTGCCCGTTGAGCACGACGCTGACGTTGTATTTGCACGAAGAGCGGCTCGAGCACGTCGCGCAGCCGGAGGTCCGAGCCGTGCCGATCGCCTGACGAGTACAAGGGATGATGGAAGAAGACGATCTTCCAGTCGCTGCGTCGATGCCTTGAGCTCCTTCTCGACCCACTGAATCTGCTCCGGCACCGGATAGGTGCTCTCGAGCGCGAAGAAGCGGACGTCCGGCTTCGGGATTGAACGTGTAATAGAGCTTGCCCTCCATGTTGAACGAGCTTGTAGAAGCGCTGCTCGCGCGCGTCGTGGTTGCCGAGCGACGCGTAGAACTTCACGCCGGCATCGAGCAGCGGCTTGTAGGGCATCTCGAACTTCTTCTGGAAGTCCTGCGGGCGCTCCGATCCGTAGAGGTTGTCTCCAACCAGCACGACGAGGTCGCATTTGAACCGCCCGTGGAGTGCGACCATCTGCTCGGCGAGCTGCGTACTGCGCGTCTGGTCGCCGGTGCCGAAGTCGCCCAGGACGGCAAACTTGAACGAGCCATCCCTGTTCGGCAGCGGCACCGGCGGTTCGGCCGGGACGCTGCTGGGCCTCGACGGCGGTCGCGCCGGCGAGGCTGCCGTTCGGCAGCCGGCGCCGGTCATGCAGCAGGATGAACAGGAGCGCGACGGACAGACAGATGACGCGTGCGCATGATGACCTCCGTGTCTGGTTACTTCGGGCAGAGCGTCTTCGATGAAGTCCGCGATGACGTGCGCGTGCACGTCCAGCAGGATCAGCCAGTCCCCGATGAACCGGTACTCGAGATCCTCGGTCAGCTTCGGCAGCGTCTGCAGCACCTGGGGCGGAACGGTGGTCAGCGGCACGGTGTCGGGGTAGCGGCCGTTGACGGTGAGCTTGAGCGCGACGGTCGACCGGGTTCTCGTCCATGATCGACGCCTTCAACTGCTTGCCGTCGGGCCCGCCGAAGACGCTGTCGAGCAGGCGTTTGATGACCGGACGCGCCTCCGGCGTGAAGATGTCGCCGGGTTTCGCCGTCGCCCGGCTTCGCGCAGCAGCGTTTCCAGGACGCGCGCTGGTTCTTGTCGATCTGCTGGGGCGTCGCTTCTTTTGGCACCGCGGGAAGCGTGCCGTTCGAGCTTCTGGTGCTCCTCGATATATTCCTTCAGACGATCGTTCATCGTCCGCGAGCGCCCGCGCGTCCTCCGGCGACAACGGCCCCGACCACACGCTTCGTCGCCGGCGCGTTGACCCGGGGATTCGGAGGTGGCGGGGGCGACGCAGGGACGCCGGCGTCACGCCGACACGCGGGGAGCGCCAGGGCGACGGTGACCGCCAGACCCCGGCCACTCCGCGCCCGTGCTGCCGACATTCGCTGTCCGTCCTCGACCCTGATGTGTGAGGGTGCGGCTTCGTGGGGCATTAACCTGAGACGATCAGGTCTACTCAGCGTACGTAACTGAACGAAGCATACCGAGG